>Ga0137348_1000001_pt1 | contig 73054 bp, 122 predicted proteins | sample EasRivERMLT600_2_FD_102293 | JGI IMG/M metagenome (GOLD analysis project Ga0137348, IMG submission 102293) | Soil microbial communities from meander-bound floodplain in the East River, Colorado, USA - East River MetaG ERMLT600_2 | ecosystem: Environmental > Terrestrial > Soil > Floodplain ...
ACTTCGGTATCCTTGAGCTTTCCACCAAGAGCTGGCAAAGCGATCAAGAACGGGATTCTATGCTTTTGAACAGCCAGCACAGCATCTCGAGGAGTCATCTTCCCTAAGTCACGAACAACTTCGAATACGGAACCAACAGGATATCGTTCCTTGAAGAGAACTAAATCCTCATAGGATTCCTTTGCCCCACCAGGAGCATATCGCGTCATGACGTAGAGAGACTTCATGGAAGTACGATGCTGAACGACAGCACCATTCCAGTATTCTCGACTTTTCTCACGCTCAACTAAATAGCGAGTAGCGAGACGCTTCAGAACTTTGAACGCCGGCTTCAATTGCGGCGTTGTACGTGCGAATTCAATCGAACGTAAGAAGTTACGAGGATCCAGTCCTGCAAGGAGTGCAGCCCCATGCTGACCATACGGATCAGCATCCGGCTTAGTCGAGAGGAGAATGACAGGAAGCGCGACTTTAGCATCGCGAACTTGTCCGTTATCGAACGTCCATCCAGCAAGACGGGAGAAGAATTCGATGTCTTGTTTAGCTGCGGGGAGCCCGACTTCTAGATACTCCTCGAGCTTACCGTGAGGAGATTTGGCGAGCTGTGAGATGATTTGTTGTTTCGTTAATCCTTTTTCCATGTATCTATCCTTTATCGAGTTGAGATATTATGGGGCAAGTCACGAAAGTATTGTTTGCCTACAATGGACATGTAACTTTCGAAGTAACCCCAATCTAATTGAGAGTAAGTCGTGGAAGCATCCGTAGTCGATGCTGACATGTATCTTCCAATGTAACTCTCAAACTCTATAATTATATCCCCAATACTTGAGTTCTGCTAACCTGCGAGCAGAGACAGCTTCCTCGAAAGTATCGTAAGTTCCTAAACAAAGCATCTTCTTACCTTGTCTAAGAGTTACTTTATATCTTCCGTTTTCTTTAATCTGAACTCCAGGATATCCCGATTTATTACGTATCGAGATAAACTTATTACGACCATTCACTTCACTAGTTACTAATTCTATATTCTTTCTACGATTATTTGATTTATTTCTATCTATATGGTCGTAATCAAATCCTTCTGGAGCCTTACCAAGAAGAAATTCATGCAAACGAATTGTCATATACCTATACCAATTCGAACCATCCCAACGTGACCCTTTTGGTGTATAGTGTCTTACGTTGGTGAAAGGATAACCATTTGAGTCAAGACACCATGAATATTGAGAAACTAATTCATGATCTTCTTCGTCTATTTCAAACGGCATCTTATACTTGTTAGTATAGATAATCATATTAGGAGCAAGTCAATAAGCAGTTTGTGTTGAGCCGGTCGATGTAGCCCATCTGACCGGCCCCTTAAGATCACATAGAATATGATCTTAAGGAGATGGTGATGGGCATACATGTATGCTTATATGGTAACTCCTAAACTTGTATCTCAGCAAGTCAATGTGAGCTTTGAGTAGACAGCTCCGAAGGCTGTTGCGTCTGCCAATTCCGCCATCCCCACGATGAATAGTCAAAATAACTACTCATCGTGGGGACTAGGATTCGAACCTAGATTACATGTAATCACATAAGTAACTGAGAATGTTGAATGAAGAGGGAGTCACGGCTTTGAATTTGCGTAGCCCCTATATCCGTCGAGACTAAACCTCTTGGCTATCCCTCTTCAAGAATTATCGCGGCAAGTCGCTATGCTCAACCTCTCGGTTGCTAACGATGGACTCGAACCATCTACCCTCTGATTATGAGTCAGATGCTCTACCAAGTGAGCTAGTAAGCATGTAAGCATAGACTGTAACCGCGAATCTTAATCTGTTTAAGTTTTCAAATAACTGGTGAGTGGCTTGTTTGCCGCCCATGTAATAACGGTAACACAAGCAAAAGCCGATTGCAAGCCCTAAATTAAATTATTTTAAATCCTAATTTAATTTCAGCTTCTTTACGAGCTTCTAAAGCTGCTTCTAAAGTATCGTGATAACCAAGCCAATGATGAATCTTATTTAAGCGAATTTGAGCTACGTATTTTCCTCTATTAATATCGTAATGAATACCTGTATTCTCTTTCTGTGTTTTTGAATTTCTAGCATTAACAGAGATGGTTACTGCACGAATATTCTTTCTTCTATTATCTAATTTATTTTGATTCTCATGATCCCAAATTAATCCATTGGGAGCATAACCTAGAAGAAATAGATGAAGAGTTTGACAACCATCTCCTTCATGTCGACTTAAACTTCTAGTGACATATCCATTATGAATATGCCAAGAAAAGAGTTTAACTCTTTCATAATCTTCATCATCGATTATGAAAGGAATTTTATGTTTATTCGTGTAGACTATCACAATAAATCCAAACGACGGACTGACCGGGATAAGAATAAACAATATCCCGGTCAGTTATGAAATCCTACGCCGACGCTGAGTCGCCGCCACCTTGCGGAGCATTGGCTCCGCCGGTCGCTTTTGCCCTCGCAGCATCCGCACGAGCCTGAGCCGCCGCAGCCGACGCCTGAAGCTTCTCGAGACGCTCCGTAGCCTTCTTCGCGGAAGCCTCGGCCTTGAGAGCCTTCGCAGCCTCTCGCTCAATCTGCTTCGCCGTCTTCTCGGCAGCAGCCGCTGAAGCATCAGCACCCGGCTCCACAAGAGCATTCAACGCCTCTTCGAGAGTCGCCGGAGGATTTGCGACTGCCTCGGGAGTAAGGTGACGCTTGTCGATAAATACAGCACCGGGAACTCCCTGGAGCTTGTAGCTGAGCCAACCGTTCTTGTGAGCCTTGTTGAAATTCAGAGTCTTCATTGTTTTCTACCTTTAAAATGGCTAAGCGGCTAATTCCGCCAGCTAACGAATACAGCTTAGCATAGGTTTAAGCTATATGCAAGGAATAATTAAGTCTTTTAAAAATTTTTTTGCCCGAGCAATTTACAGGTATTGATATTATGTCCTACTTGATGACATAGAGAACATTTATTAAATGGTCGTTTTCCTTGAGGTTTTGGACGTCTCCTATTTCTTGCTTGATCTTCAATAGATGCCCATTTACAATTTCCTGGTTCATAATTTCCATTATTATCAATTCTTTCTAATGTCCCTAATGGATCTACCTTTTCTCCAAGATCTTGTAGAAAATTAAGAAAACTTTGTAACCAACGATCACAGACAATAATACCTCTTCCTCCGTAATTTTCATATCCTTTACATTTCGGGACATAACATCGTCGAATCATATTTGACCATGATTTATATTCTGAAGTCCAACTTAATCCATGTCTAGGATGATGTTTAGACACTTTTTACTTCTTTAATTCTTCTTTCAATCTTTCGACTGCATTACTATATCTGATCACTCTAGGATGATCCCATGAATTTCCTTCAAATTCAGAATCTAAGGCTCGTTCACGTATGTTATAAATGAAATCACCTATAGATTCATCCTCGACTAAGATCTTAATCGCTTCTTTTAATGTCATATTAATCCCATTGAAAACAGATCCCGAATCCTAATAGAGCTATTAAGACTTGATGATAATCATAACAAGATTTTTCACCTGGCCCTACATAGTCTAAGACTATGAGATGAAAAGTTATAGCACCCACATCATCTCGTTTAAATGGATAGATGAATTCAATCATGAAGCTTTGCCAGTCTCTCGTTGACGTTGAATCCATGGGAGGACCATTGCAGTCTTCTTATGTTGTTTGAGTTCTTGGACGGTCCATCCAGCTTCGTATAATTCGATAGCAATTGTATATCCTTTTGTGACTAAGATCTGATATAGACCTATAGCCCCAAGGACTAGACCAGCACCAATCATGATTCCTAGTAAAAGTGTTTGAACCATATTAGCAATCATTCACTTGAAGAAGTTGACGATTATCATTTGTTGCTTTTTCGGCGAATGTTACAGATTCCTTAAAATCCTGCATGTAATGTTCACTGATAGGTGCATTACCAAATCCTGATACTATCTGAGAACCACATCCCTGACATTCGTAAAGATCTCCTACCCAGAGTTTATATGGTGTCCATTTCTCATTTTCCTCTATTCCAGGTTTAGGACGCTCACCCGGTTTAGGCATCGCTTCAATAAAACGATATCCATTTTTCTTGACACGGAAGAATCTCTGACATTTACAACAAATCGGTTTTAACATTTAGATCCTTTCAATTTATATGATTTATCCCCATATCTATACCAAGTGCTTCTACTCATATTCAGAGCTTCCCAAGGCTTTAATTCCTCTAAAGTATTCTCCTGTTTTGCTATCTTATTCCCCATCATGTTCTCTGATCGAGAAATTCCTATTGTAGGGTGCCTTGCACACATATCCATCATATTCTGTTTCTGAGTTCCTTCATAGAGATGAGAAGGTTCTACACACCAGTCATGATCACATGTATGTAGAATAAATCCTTCTTTTCTATTTATAGGTGTACAAGGAATCTTTTTCACATTAAGATGAAAAGATAGTCTATTAGCGCGCCAATTCTCATCTTCATATCTAATCCAAGATCTACGATGAGTAATAGGTTCTCCAAGTTGAGCTAATATATCTTTACCTATCTTTGTACAGACAATTGCAAGACATTCTCCAATAACTATGGTTTTTCTAGGAAAGATAATTTCTTTCATATAAAAACTCCTAGTTATCGCATGAAATCTCTTTAGGACATCGACTCGTCTCAATACATTCGAGACGATATTGACATGGACGTTCTGGGTGATATTTTCGAATAAGTCTACTGAGCATTTCTAGATCCGAACATTCAGGATCATAGTTCCCTGTATTCATTTCAGTTATGAAATTTTCGATAAAATGAGCGGGTATCATCTTCATTTTTTGCTCTTATTCTTCTGAACAGTTGCAGATAATTTCTTTTTCGAAACATTCACATGCTTAGATCTCACACGACCATTAATTTCACGACGAGGACGTGGATCCGTGTGATGTCTACAGTTACCGGGGGTATATCCAATAATTTTGCCAGTCATATCATCTATGACCGGCTTAACATCTTCAGGGAGTTTCCTTACACGAATCGTCCTATCACACGTACTACAATAAAATCTCTTCAATTTCCACCTTCTCTTCCATAATGTTTACGCCGTAAGAGCTCTGCATAGATCTTACAACGGTTATCTCTAGTTGTCTTAGGATCCTTAAGCTCTTTACGAAGTTTAGCTGTGGATAATGAGAAATATCCCTTTAAAGTTACCATCATTCAATGTCCTCAGGGAGATTTTCGAAGATATCGAGTGTGGAATTTAAGGAATCTTCATCCACATCATCCACATCCTCGATTAGATCGATACTGCAAGATTCCCAATTTTCGATGAGCTGATCTACTTCCATGGCAGCGTCACTTTCCTGCCATTTCTCGCTTTTCTCATCGTATTCATCTCGTAACCTACTAGCTATTTCATCGAGGAAACTAGTCAAATCTGAACTTACATCGTTATAGGCTTCCATTGTATCATCGTCTGGAAACGAGATCAGATTTTCAGTTGCCTTTCGAAGAAGATCTTCGAATGTAGATTTACGAGTCGATTCTTCCTTCGTTAGTTTAAGCGGCATCTTCTTTCCTCTTTCTTCCGGCCTTCGCCTCGAGACGCTTACGCCAATCTTTCACTGAACGTTCCGTTTGCTTGTTCAAAGAATCGAGATGGTCTAGGATTATCTCGACGGTTTTCCAGGAAATTTCACCGTCCTCAAACCTTTGGGTGACTCGCTTCATTACGCCACCCATCTTACCACCACGACTACGGAAGATACCGGTCAAATTCCCCTTGATTTCAGCGGAATCGATTTTCCTCTTCTTACTGCCTTGAATAGCAGTCTTGAGCGTTTCGAGTTTGATTTTGTGGATAGTGGCTGCTTCTTGAATAGTCTTACCTTCAAGAACAGCGCCCTTTGCCCTAATAATTCTATTCTTCGTGAGTTGTGATTGTGCTTCACTGTAGTAACGACGAACTACAGCAGGAGGTCAAACGGATTGAAATTGTTTGGTGATAACCGAACCGGGCATACCAGTCTCGATCATCTGTGTAATAGCATAGATGATGTCTGCATTAGTAGGAGGGAGAGAACCCCCAACATTCGCCCGTAGTGCGTGGGCGATGATTGAACCTTTATCAGTATCATCGACATACTCAACTTCGATACCGGCTTTATCGCAAAGCCTGTGGGCATGAAGACGATGTCGACCATCGATGACAACATCCTCTCTTGTCACCAAAATAGGAGGGAGTTTAACCCCATCTCGAATAAGGCCAGCGAGATGGATTACGTGATCGTCATTCGTATGTTGACGAACGTAGAAGTCTTCCTTAACGGAAGCTGTAGGAATATGAGCGCGTTTACCCATTCTTAGTCTCCTCTTCTACAGAGATGTGAACGCGCAAATTACAGGGAAGAGAATTGAGAGTTGTCTCCGCTTCGAATAACTTACGGAGGACGTCATAGGGAGGATCGCTTGCGAGTGGTGCCGTAACTTCTCTGACTTTCTTGCCGTGCTGGAGTATCTTGATTTTCAAAAACATTGTTTCCGTCCTTTCGGTACTAGGAACTATTTCCAATAGAATTGTTCTGCTTGTTCTCGTGCGACTATAGCTTCTTCTAAGTTAATGAATTCTCCAATTTGAAGAATTTCTCCATTTACTCTTATTTCTACATACCACTTTCCATTTTGAAATCTCCCTCCTTTAACCCCAGAAGTATTATTAACCTGTTTAGGACGATTTTGCATATTTACGAGATGTGTGATAATCCGTAAATTTGCACGTCTATTGTCTAATCGATCCCTATTTTCATGATCCCATTCTTTTCCTTCTGGAGCTTTTCCTAATAGAAGGAGATGAAGAGAAATTGTTCGTTGGCCTGTAATTGTACGGATATGAGTTTTCACATATCCTGAATTCACATGCCAAGTATAATTAGAGATGATCACAAAATCGTCATCATCAATTTGGAAAGGAATTTTATGTTTGTCGGTGTAACAAATCACAAATAACTCGTCCTTTCGGAGCTAGAGTGCCGTTAACGAATTACCCTACCGCGCTATTTATACAGCTTACTACAGGCTTTAGCTGATTGCAAGTCTTATTTTATCCGTAAATCACTTCACCAAAGACAGCGACCTGAACAAGAATATCATCGTCATATGCATCCGTATCAGCATTCTCAGGATCGAATCCTAATGATGATATCCGTCTAGCGTAATCTAAATGACAATGTTGTTTTTCATGTTTATCCAATTGACGAGAGGTGATTTTCCACCATGCTTCATATAATTTCTCAATTGGGAATGAGTATACCTCATCATCCTCAACATCTCTAAGATCTATATTAGTAATCTTATCCCAGCGCATATCCATTGAAGCTGTTCCACGTAATATCTCTCCATTATTTGTCAATGCAGAAACAAGGACGAAGCATTGACCGCAATCGAGGGAATTGAGGAGGGAATCGAATATCCGCTTCTTCCCCTTCTCAGATAGATTATAATTCGTCATCATCATTTTCATCATCCTCTTCGTCTGTTTCTTCAACTTTTTCAATTAGAACAACAGAATCCCAGTTCTTATATGCGTGAGTTACATCACTCATATCATCATAGAAAACTTTGTCGATACGATTACCCATCGTTGACCTCTTGATTGTATGCAATTGACGAAGTTGTTAACGGCAAATACAGCGTAGCACAACCGTTAACGGATTACAAGTTCTACTTTATTCATGATGATCAACAATTTCTATTTTGTTCTTTTTCAAAATTTGTAAATCACCGAATGAATATGGCTTAAAATCATGAGTATCCACACCTACATCCATGGATTGTCCGAACGAAGGAAGTGATCCATGTGAATGACCGTATAAGTGCCAAGATCCTTTGTAGTTATGTCGCCATACTCTCATCCCATAATGGAATAAAATGATGAGTTGATTATTTACTGTGATTTCTTTATAATATTGTACTGACGTGAAATTATCCAGTTCACGGCCAGCTTCCATATGATGATCGTGATTTCCTAAAATCAAATGAATTTCACGAACATTTAGTCTATGACGGAATTCTGCGATCTTAGCAATTCCACCGAAGGACCAATCACCAAGATGGAAGAGGACACCATCATGAGGAACTTTCTCGTTGATCCTATTAACGATAGTATTATTCATAGCGTCAATTGAAGCAAATTGTCGAGTGTCCTTATCCATCCATTCCGTAGTCGAGCTACAGATATTCCTATGTGAATAATGCGTATCGGCGGTAACAAAAAATCGATCTTTATCAATTTTCATAATGGCCTATTAGAACGACGCTCAGAAGGTTGTCGCACTATCCCTATCGGGAAACGCCGGAATTGGCGCTTCTGAGCGCCGTTCTAAACCTTGTACAAAGCCTCAGGGGCGTTCCGAACTAGGCACCCTTACCACACCTGCCAAGCACTATCCAAATTGTACCACGGGGCTGAAAACGGCATCTAAATGGGTTCCTAGGCCGTGGCCTGTACCGGGTAATATAGGGTAGCCGAGTAAACCTACTTTTTAGTAGATTTCGTAACATCGGTTACCTTTTCAATAATTTCTTTTCCGGAAGGAGTTTGAGCAAATGCTTCAATCATTGCTCCGAGTTGTGTTCCACCTTTGGATGTGAAGAGATCCATCACTGTTTTCGCTCCCTCGACGACATTACCAGAATTAGCAATAATCTTGACTTCAGCAGCGACTAATGCCTTTGCCTGTTCAACACCGACGACTTCTTCCTTCTCGATTGTCCTCAGTTGAACGAGATACAGCTGATACCCCTGATTCGAGCCAATTTCCTTTGCCAGTGCAATTTGTGAATTGACTGGTGCCATGAGAACAGCTTGCTCAGCTAGACCCTTTGCCTTACCTTCGACTTCTACTCCTTGTGCCTGGAGTTTTGCCTGCTCAAGATTTCCTTCAGCTATTGTGATAGTCTGTTGCTTCTCACCTTCAGCTTTGATAATTTGAGTCTTCTTTGTCTGCTCAGCCACAACAATCTGAACATCTCGAGCAATTTCGGCTTGTCGAACTTGATTAACATTGACGACAGCCATTTGTTTCTCAGCAGTGATCTTCTCTTGTGAAGAAATCTCTTGCTGAGCTACCTGTTTAGAGATGCCGACTTGTTTATCTTTCTCAGCAGAACGTTGACCAACTTGTTGTTCAGCATCTTGCTGCTGTAGTTCTACTTGACGTTTTGCTTCGATTTCAGCTTCCTGTGCTGCCCGAATATTCTCAGCTACTTCGATTCTACTCTGTCTTTCGATGAGGGATTTCTTTTTAGCCATGATGTTATGGATAACTTCGGAACCATTAGCATCCCGAATATCCATTAATTCAATACATTTGACTGTTTGAACTCCCCATGCAACTAAATTGTGATCGACTTCCTTGGTAAACATTTCTCCAAATTTACCACGTCCTTCTAGGATTTCCTCGATCTCAGATTGTGCGAGAATAGCGCGGCAAGCTCCCTGGAGGATGCCTTTCAGTTGTTCGATGAGTTCAGCATATGAATGAACTCTCTGAGCCGCCATATTCGTTTCAGTAATACGAAAGAATGCCATTACATCGATTATGAATGGGACACGACCCTTATCATAAGCAGCGTAACTATCGAGTTTGACATCGAATACGGATACTGGTAATACGATCGTTTTCACTCCGATTACAGGTATCCATGCAGGCCACCTATAGTACACGTTACCAGTAGGTTGATCCTTGCCATATGAGGTAGTCTTCTTCACTGATTGGACGATGTGAACATCATTCGTAGATACTACTATACGAAATGATGCAGCCAATCCTAATATAGTGATGAAGAAGAGTAGAATTGCTAGAACAGCTACGCCTGCTATGATCATTTAGTCTCCTTATTCGTGTTCATGATTTACGACTTCACAATCTACATCATTGAATTCTGCTTTCGTGAGATGTTTGATGATATCCTTTTCAATGGCGGTGATGTCTCTTTGTGAAGGATATTCTTCATCATCTTCGAGAGGCTGAGTAAACCATAAGTTCACTGAGAAGCGAACTTTCTTAGGTTTTTCATCCTCATGACCAGTATACCCACAGGATGGACAGTCGTGCATATTCTGCTCATCTTCGGGAACCTGAAACATGTGCTTACATTTGGGACATTTCGGCATCATATCTCCTTATTTTCGATATTCGAACCAAACACGGTTTAAAGATTCATGCTCATCGTAGAACCAGACTTTGTTACCAGATTTAGCGAAGATGTCCGCTCCTTGTATGTCATTCATATCGTCGTTGATCAATTTCTCAACGATAATAGAACATTGTTCAAGAGATTCTTGAGGATTTCCATGTGGAGTTAGATCACCTAGCTTACCATTCGAATCAATTGGGTAAGCTACGTAAATCTGAAAGAAATTTTCCATATCTCAAAATCTCCTTATAAGAAAATGAATTAACAAGGATGGATTAACTGAATTACGGACTGTGTTTCCCATTGGATTGGGATGCCTGAATTATGTTTCAGGCAGTCATTCAAAGTCAGTATCAACATCCTTGTTAATGAACTTCAAGACAAGTGGCAGTCGCGACTACCGTAACCGCAAGTACAATGTAGCATAGCCACTAACGGATTGCAAGGTCTATTTAGCTACTTGCGTTCTTAATTTCTGCATTCGACGCTTCGCAGCCATCGCCCTCTTGAGATTCTTCATAACTTTCTTCTTACCGGCAGGGGTCTGAGTCCAATGCTTCTTTACATATTTCCGTTTCCCGTTCTGCTGGACGAGATCACCCTGATAGCCCTTGGCGAGGACTTTTATCTTCCTCGTGATCTTTCGTTTCTGTTTGTTAGTGAGAGATTTCTTCGGAGACTGATGCTCCTCTCCGACATACGGATATGCTGGAATCTTCCCATTCGAATGAATGTTTACGACTGAGAAATTTTCGAGCATGTCATCGAGGACTTCCACGTAGTGCCTGAATCTTTCAGCAAGACTTGCAATTTCGTATCTGAGGTTCGTTTTTTGTTCCATATAGTCCTTATACTGGTTGTTTACCTATTGCACCGTAACACAGTTTATATACGATTGCAATAATTATTATTTCCTTCTAATTCTCCGATTATTGTTTTGTTCTTCATACGTCGCCCATTTGACGTTTCCTGGTTCATAATCTTTATTGTTATCTATTCTCTCTATAGTCAATTCTGAAGACGGTTTCAGTCCTACATCTTCTAAGAAATTAGAAAATTTTCTTTCCATCTATCACAAACTTTAATCCCTCGACCACCATAGTTAGGATAATCTTTGATATTAGGATTATAACATCGTTGAATCATATTATTCCATGCTCGATGTTCAGGTGTATTAGACATCCCATGGAATTTAAATAATCCTAAATTTTCTTTTCTATGATCTAAAGAATTTCCATTAATGAAAATCCTTTTAAATCCTATTGGAGTTATCCCTAATAGAAATGTGCTAAGCGGCACAGAAGAGGAATGAATAGTATTCCATTTAGTAATATGCCATTTAAAGAGTATGACTCTTTCATAATCTTCATCATCTATGATGAAAAGGGTTTTGCTTTTATCACTAGATGGGATAAATTTCATGCAACTGAAAGTCTTGAATTTACGAGTTTATTCCTTCGTAACTCTTTCGAATTCAATTGCTTTTTCATCCAATACATTCTGGTGAAGCCGTCCTCTTTCTTGACTTGCTCTCCTTCAATCATTACATATTTGTATTTCGGGACGTTGTGATACGTCACGAAATACCAAATTCCCTTGATGAGTTCATAATTATGGAATTCATCAATCTTCTTGATGTCGGGGTTCTCTGGACGTCGATATCGTTTCGTTCTTTCCTCGATATAACAGAGGATACCGGTTCGAGGATGAACATACAGTCCTTGGAGAGGAGTCAATGGATCACCGTGCCAGTGAAAACGATATCCACGACAGATAACACCGTCACGACGAATGACGGGATAGAGTTCTACTTCCGATTTTACGTGACCCCAGATGTGAATACCGCTCAGGGAGCGTTGATCGAGGGATTCACATAGTTCGGAATAGACGTCATTCCACGGACGGCCCACTTGCTTCCGGAGGCACTTACGGAGTGGTCCTAGCAAATCTGAGAATTCTTTGCAATTCCATCCGTATTGCCGGTGCCGGGAGATGGGAAGAACTTTTGGTAATTCAAAGCGATCGATATCGAATCCGTCCTCGTCGAATTCGAGGGATGCTCGATGGATACGAAGGGACGTTTTGAGAGATGGATTTGAATGACCGCGCCGTGGGCTCTCAGTCGTTACTTTATCAAGATCTTTTCTCATGTTTTGTTCACCGAAATTACAAGACAAAGGCCAGCCAATCCATCGTCACAATACATTGCACTCATCTTGGATGCCTCCGTTGATGAGCTTTTCTAGATCCGGCGCTTCCTAGGCGCTTAAGGACACAAATGGATCAGCAAGAATTTATTGATTTTTAGAATCTTTCTCTTCCATCAAAGAAATATGTATTTCTCGAAGATGATGAAGCCAGCGTTCAATCTGGATAATCAAATGTTCCATGTATTCGAGGGAAGGATTCATACCTACTGAACCCATTCTGCAAGTCATGATGCGATCAACTGCGTCTTCCTTCGTTTTATTCATTACATCTCCTTTATGCGCCATAAATACAGCGTAACACAGCTTTTATACGATTGCAACCTCCATTTATTTCTTTAAATTCAATTGTTTTAAGTTGAGCTTCATCCACCTTTCGATAGCACTATGAAGATCAGTTCTTTCTCCAAATAGTTTCTCTGACTCTAGTTCTGTAGTATAAGTCCCTACAGTTAGTATTGCGTGTCGATATGTCTTCTTCTGTGTTTCATCAGCTTTATGACTCTTTAATGGAGAACTCAGAGCATTTGCCAATATTGCAAGAGAATTTGGGACTTCTTTCTCACTTGTCCCTGTGATTTCGATGATGATGACTGCTTCTTCTCGACTATTTACTAACTTAACGAATTTCGATTTTATCAAATTCTTCTTCACATGGTCAACTACGAATAGTCTTGATTTAGTATCAGTATCCATGAATCCATTAGGATCCGTTGCTGTGAATATAAATGTAGATGTTTGTGCATATACAGAAGTAGAAATGAGACTTAAAACTAATGTCAAAATTTTCATATAATCCTTTAAGATTTTCGCCAATTACGAGGAGGCCACTCAATTATCGTTGGTGGATGAACAGGACGATACATTAGATCCACATGAGTGACATTTAATACAGGAAGTCCACTATGACAAAAATGTGTTCCGTAATCTTCATGAATATGACCTGTAACTACTAAATTAAGATTAGGAAGTTGTTCTATACGAACCAATAAAGATGGAGAACCAACTCGTTCACCAGATTCTACACGATCACCGGCACCGTATGGAGGACCATGTGTCACGAGCACTTCTGTTATATCAGGAATTTTCGCATATTTTTGAGAGAGTTCATTATCATCCGCCATATATGCCCAATTGTAGAATTTCATGGACCACGGCGAAAAATATGTTGGGACGTCGAGAACATTCTCTAATGAGTCAATACAGAGATAGAGATTCGGAGGAATTCCATCTGGTATTGATCGAGTTTCTCCGATACGATCATGATTTCCAAATGTCGCATAGACTGGGACACCTAACTTAGTAACCCATGGATAAAAAAGATCACGAAACCATCCTATGGCTCCACGATCTATTCCTATGTCTCCAGCATGAATGACAGCAGAGACAAATTTAGGGATAACTGGCAAGTAGCCATGCGTATCGGCGATAAGCGCGACAAACATGATTAATTTCCGTCACTACCGACGTAACGTGCTACACGGAGTTTCATCAAGTGAAGAGCGTATTTCTTCTTGGAAAGACGTCTCCGCATTTTCTTGAGTTTCCACATTATGGCCTCTTCTCGTAGATGTGATAGACGAGGACTTGATCGATATCCTCATCATAAAGATATTCATGCTTGCGATTGTAATTGCCGATATATGGTCCCCACTTGTGCCAACGCCAGCCACCTTCCTTTGACTGCTTCGCTCGAATGACGGGAGTGATCGTCACGATGAACTGCCGGACAGGATCCTGTAGTGTCGGATATAATTCGAGAATTTGTTCTACATTATCACAAACTCCGTAGGAAGATTCATTGTCAAGATCAAAGTAACCTTCATATTCATCACTAGGCCAATACGAAGAACCGAAATGACCTATCTGATAGAATCCTGTCTGCAATTCTTTTGCATCAGTTTCATTCTTATTGACTATTGCGATAACAGCCAATATTGAATCATATCGGTTAACGAGTGGCTCTTTGATTAACATCAGGAACCCATTGAGAAATGAATGGTCATAGCCATGACGTCGATATCCATGCCCTCGAACCACACGTGATTGACATGCGGGTAGCCGTTGGCCTCGGATGATTCAACGAGAACCATGATGTCGAATGCGGAATACTCCTCGCGAACATCATGAAGCGGCCACGGTGTGTCTTCATCATATTCCGGGTGAAACTTCCCCTCGATGCCAGTGACCATGTAGGTGCCGGGCATGAGACCGAGCGGCTCATACATTTTCTTGAGCCTGTCGAAATCCTCAATTGAATAGCTCGGTGAACCATACTCCAATTTCGAAGTGTTGGTGTTGGGATCGTGAGTTACATTGCTTGAAGAGGTTTGCGGGTGCTCCTCTTTGGGAGACAATTCTTGAACACCGGCGACTTCACACAAATACTGGTAAAGTTTTTCCGGTGTATCCATATCCATGAACTCGTCGATGCGGCCGATAATATCGATGCTGATCATTGACTATCTCCTTTATACGGGAAGGCGCTGCGTTGCTTCTCCTCCTTTACGCTCGACTTCCTCCTTGCACTTGAGTGCATCGACTTTGTAAGCGAACTTTCGAGGGAAGTAACCGATGGGGAAATCGAATTTATCCCCTATTTGTGTGATTGTAACTAGCCACTTAGTCATTGTTTCTTAATCTCCACGTTCTTAGGTGCTTTATTCCAACATTCATCTGAACAGAAAGATGCTGTCTTCATCGGTGGAACCTTTGTTTCGAATTCCTTATGACAAACGTGACAGAAATCTTTGTATAGGACGATTAGGTTTTGCGCCATATAATAGCGTAGCATAGCGGCTTACGGATTACAAGTTCCTTATAATCCAAAATGTTTTAGATTAGAGGCATTATGACCCATTTCTCCACAGATAGAACATTTATTCAAAGTTTTTCTAACTCTACGGTTATTTTGTTGATCTTTTCGAGTTGCCCATCGACAATTTCCTGGTTCATAATTACCGTCATTATTGATTCTTTCTATTGTTAATTTTGAGTCCGTTCTAAGACCAACATCTTTAATAAAATCTAAGAAACTATTCATCCATCTTTCACAGACTTTTATACCTCTTCCTCCATAATATTCCCATCCGGTACTTTCAGGATTAATACAACGTTGAATCATCCCACTCCATATTTTGTATTCTGAGGTATATGATAGACCATGTAATTCTCTATGCTCATGATATACTCTATATTCATGAGACATATTTAAAACTCTCTTACATTTAGGGCATTTATGTGGATTATCTAGACGTGAGATCCATTGATGTTTACAATTATCACAAGATTTATCAATTTTATTTCTTTTAACTATCTGCCAACGAGAACTCCAACATCTAGCACATCGTAAAGGATTTTCTTTCCTTGGGATCCATTGATGATCACAGCGAAGACATGTAACTTTATTCATAGTTTATATTAACACTTAGTTACTTAGAAAGCAAGAGATTAGTTTGGATAGTGGGTCAAGTTGTTGTCACCACTACATTTAGGGCTTGCATTGCAGCAGTTGATGTGGTAGAATATTGCTGCGTTGCTGTTCGCTCCCAGCGACCAGTAATGTAATGATTATAGATTTGGCCATCTGTAATCACCCTCCCTCGGGCTGAGAAGTTCGAGGGAGGTCCTATCCCTTGACCAATTGTCTTTATCGATTCGCGTAGTGACTATGATTATTATCTGGTCTTTCACGAATGTATGGTCCCTTACATTTGGTTGCTGAGGATCTATGTCTTTATATGATTCTTTTCTTTATGAACATATGAGAAGAGTTTTAAAGGAAAATCCTCATTGGAACGTACAGATGTATGGAGTCTTCAATGATCTAGATACTGATACAATCGAGGAATTGAAGAAGTTATGGGATGGAGAAAGAAGAAGTATGATGCTATGTGAACATGCGAATGAGAATCCTGTCGTCTGTAAATGTTCGAAGGATTGCAATTGTCGGAAATTCCATTGTAGGAATAAATAATGAGTCATCATTGCCATGCGACGAATTGTAATGAAAAAGTCTCACCAGAGATGTTTATGTGCCGCGATCATTGGGTATCTCTTCCTAAAGTGATGAAGGATGAAATATGGAGGACTTATCGTCCTGGACAATGTGATGATAAATCACCTTCGAGTGATTATTGTAGAGCGGCTAAGATAGCCGTAACGTATATAGCAAAAGAAGAAGGATTTAGACCCGATACTCGATTATACGATATGTATCTGAATACGGAGGAATGATGAAATTAGAAATGATTATCGTAGCAGAATCTGATGATCCTGTGATGTTGGAAGCTTTTGTTGCTGGGATACAAGGTGTTCTTAGAACTGTTCCATCACGGGGTATTCGAGTAGATCAATTGGAGAGTAAATATAGGATATACGAAGATGAGAAAGAAATAACGAAGAACTGAATAAGAGCGAATAATGGAAGCATTGAAATCATACCCGTCCTGGTTAGAGAAATATTATGAGCGAGGATTCCGTTTAATCTATTATCCGACGAAGAAGAAAAATCCTGAAGGCAAAGAAGCTTCGGAATGGCCTAATCGCATCTACACAAAAGAAGACTATGTTCCAGGACAAAACATAGGAATCGTATTAGGTAATGAGATTGCACCGGGGCAATTCCTTGCCGATATAGATTTCGATTGGATTCCTGGGATTGAATTGTCTGGCGGTATCCTTCCTGCTACGAAATTTGTATACGGCCACCCACCTTCCAAACCGATATCCCATGCATTCTATACGACGCATGAACCTGTGATATCTAAAGCATATGAGAACATAGATTATAAAGGTGAAGGATTTGTCCCAGCAAAGAAGACGTTCGTCGAACTTCGAGGTGTAAAATACGATGGGTCTTATGGGAATCAGTCGATGGTGCCTCCATCTATTTGGACACCAAAAGGTGAGGAATTAACCCATCCTGGTGAAGTTCTTGAATTTTATAAATCCTCATCTATCAATGCAGAGATATCCTTCGTAGATGATCTACCGAGACGGACATTGCTATACGCTATAGCTTGTATGCTACATGCGTGGATTGCAAAAGGATCTTTTAAGCATGATATGCGATTAGCGGTTGCCGGGTTCTTACTATCTAATGATTTGACAAAAGAAGAAGCTACCTCTGTAATGCGTTCCGTTATCGAATATAATGGGCCTCACGATAAAGGTGACGAAGTTCTTGCAATTGAATCTACGTTAAGAGCTATCTCGAATAAGAAAGCATTCACAGGTAAGAGCAAATTGATTGAATTATTAGGAGAACATGGACATGCGATTGTAAAACAAATTATGAAATGGTTAGGTGGTTCGGAATTCGTTGAATATAAAGGAAAAGTGCTACCAAATCAAGAAAATATAAGAAGATCAATCGAATTACGGAATATTAATTTGTCGTTCAACGAATTTTCATGTAAGCCGTTGATTGAATATCCAGAGATTTATAAAGGGGAATTAGAAGATAATATCGAACTTCATATTTGGTTAGAGACAGAGAGAAAACATCGTTTTCTACCTCCTAAGACCTTATATCAAGATGTAGTGAGAAATGTAGCATGGGAGAATCGTTTCCATCCCGTCATTGACTATCTTAAGGAACTCGTATGGGATGGTATTCCTCGTATCAATACGTGGGTGATTCAAACTGCGGGAGCCGATGATACCCCATATATTCAATCTGTTTCCTCGATTATGCTGATGGCGGCTGTTAAGCGAATAACCGATCCAGGATGTAAATACGATGAGATGGTAGTCTTCGAATCTGGTAAACAAGGATTATTGAAATCCTCCGCATTACGGACACTGTGCCCGAAAGACGAATGGTTTAGCGATAATCTGCCGCTGAACTTGAAAGCCCAGGAAATCATGGAATTGACCATGGGAAAATGGATAATCGAAGTCGCGGAACTGAATAAGATAAGAAGCACTCAGATGGATCACGTCAAATCCATGTTATCGAGGCAGGATGATACTGCACGGCTGGCTTACGCACACAATCCCAAGACACAACGACGACAATGTATCTTCGTTGGAACTACGAACTCATATACTTATTTGACGGATGCAACTGGGAACCGACGATTCTGGCCTATTCGAGTTAATAAATTCGATATTGTATGGATACGTGAGAATAGAGATCAATTATGGGCAGAAGCTTTCATGCGAGCAGAAAAAGGTGATTCTATTCGTTTACCGGAAGAATTATATAAACCTGCGGAAGATGAACAAGAAAATCGACTAGTTGATGATGATTGGAAGGATAAATTAGATCGTTTGTATGATCGTCAATATCAACGGATTTCGAATGAATCAATCTTAATCGAATTAGGAATACCTATTGATAGAAGAACTCAAGCAGTATCTACGAGAATAGCTGAGATTATGCAGTCACTAGGATTTACGAGAGCTAGTCAGGTGCGTGATAAGGAAACAGGAAAACAAGCTCGAGGGTGGAAGAGGGAAGTTGTATATCCTGTGAAGACATGGGTTGAAAAGAGAAGATTATTAGATGAAAATGACACGAATATTGAGATGGAGAAGGAAGAGGAACGTATGATGAAAGAAGAGGAAGAACTTTTGGATCGAGAGATGTCATTGAAGAACTTTACGAAGTGAAGAACTTTACAAATCTCGAACTTTTAGGATCTTGAATTTTACAAAATCAATAACTTTTGGAATCTCAAATATGGTGATAATGTCTCATGTTGAGCTTGTTGGTGGTAAAGTTTATAGAGGATTAACTAATCTGGATAAGGAGAAAGATGAAAGAATAAAATTTATTGTTATGAAAGAGGGTAGTATAGAGGATTATAGGGAATGTTTATTAGGATTTGGAATGCGGTCGGAGGAGATCGAAGCAGATATTGTTCATTTTGGTAGTCCTAAGTGGTTCTATTTTGTGAAAACAGACTGATTAGAGGAAGGAATTCGGCGGGAGGCGGGTTTTGGAGCTGTAAAAGGACGTTTACACCGTTTACAGTGTTTACAAATCGAGGGTAAATCACGGTGTTCGTAAACATGGTGTTTACATGTCCAAAAAGCTGTAAGTTACTGGAAACAAACGAGTTGCGGCGTCACTGTTCTGTAAACGTAAACGGTAAACAACACCTCCTCCAACAGTTGCTTGGCGTTTCCCGGGACCGGGGCTTTTTGCGTAACTCTTTAAATACCATGTTTACACTGTTTACAGAGTTTACAAACCCTAAATCGGACCTGTAAATACCGGCATTTTTCTGTAAACTGGATTTGTAAACGGCATTTACCCTCGAACACCACCTGTTTACAGAAAAGCTCTAGTGAACCACCCTCGGCACGACTAAATCCATCCTCGGAATGAATTTATGAAGATAAATAGCATCTTTGACACATCGAGCCGGCTCCTCTGACCCTAAACTCGGCCAACAATACAGACTTTCTGAGTAAATTTTCCCGCATTTCGGACACTTTCCTCGATTTTCGGAGCTCGGACGACGACTTTTTCCATCGGATGACCTCAGTTACGTCTTTTATCGTCAGTTACAGGTTTGAATAGATCGAAATCCCATCATTGATGTGGTCTATCTACGTCTAAGTGCTTCCACCCACAACTTGCCGCAGATTGCAAGCTCTAAATTTCGAATCAACTCATTCCTAAATCCACGTTTAGTAATCTAATGTAAGGATTACTGCCCGTGCCGTGCTTAATTATAGCACGGAACAGTTAAATCACCTAGTCTTATTTTTATCAATGAAAAGATCTAATTTAAAGATTTGCAATCTTTATTAAAATGTGGTATAATGATAAATATGCGAGAGAATTTCCCAAATAATGAGAGAAATATCTATTTCTCAGAATATGTCGCACGTCGAAATATGATCAACAGATGTATAAATCCTGATTGTAAAGAATGGAAATGGTATGGTGTTAGAGGAATAAAGGTCTGTGATCGTTGGATAAATAGTTTCTTAGATTTTCTTAAAGATATTGGTCCGAAACCATCACCAGGATTAACATTAGGAAGAATAGACAACGATGGGGATTATGAACCTGGGAATGTTAAATGGTCAACTAGAAAAGAACAAGCAAATAATCGACGTAGACGAGAATACGATCGTTCACCAGATACAAGATTAAGGCGTAGGCGCATATAGTAAAGTTGTGCAATATTATCACTATAAGATCTTTTCATAGATCGGCTTCTAAAAGAAGAAATAAAAAGATGTAAACGGATATGGCTCACCTGTGCTATGCTTTTGTTTGCCGCCAATACCAGCGGCACTCACAAGGAGATAACGCGATGAAATTCGATAACAAGATTGAAGCGATCAAGGCTCTCCGCAACATCCCTCGTGGAACTGCGGAGATCTCAATTGCTACCGGCAAGCCTACGCTGGTAGTCAGTGGCGGTGGTCTGGGTTTCAAGGAGGCCAAGGATCTCGTCGAAGCCATCTGCGAGATGGGTGTCCAATATCATCTGTCTCGGCAGCGTAATGACATTCTGCGTGAATTCTTGCAGACCGAGCTCGCCAAGCTCCCCGCTCCGCCGTCCAACATCCCCAACTGCAATCGTTGCGGGAATTCTCTCGTGGACCAGTTCTCGGCTCAGCCCTGCCAGACCTGCTGGGACAAGGAGCAGGATCGTCTGCGAGAAGCGCAACTCGACGATGACATTCACTTCTAATGGTGACAGTCATCGTCATCCTAACCGTGTTTTTCGCGATCCTGCTAATGGTGGTAGGAGTTCCTCTTCTTCTCTTATGGATAGTCCGTAACTCTATCCAAGCGGCCAAGTATCGCGCTCTTGTTCATGCATCCTCGCAAGTAAGAACTGGATACACGATCGTTTACAAGAGCGGAAGAAAGACAGAGAAGATGGATCTTGATGGGGCCACGGAAGGAGAGGCCATGATGGATCTTGTCAAGAGGAAGGTCTCCTATGACAAAATTATTTCTTTAACGAAGAAATAATAAGAACAAATCTGCTGGCTGCGCCGTGCTATATTACTACTGGCGCAGCGCATACCGCGCGAGCCACATAAAGGAGATAGGAAGATATGGGAGAGCCAATCAAAATGGAGCATATTCTGGCTCCTGCCGCAAAGGTCAAAGTGGCCTACGGCAACTGGCGCGAGACTTCTCTCGCGCTTGCTCCTGCCGAATTCAAGGCAGGCACTCAAATCGTCGGAACTTGCGGCTCCTGCTTGGAAGTCGTGGCCGCTGTCAAACTCAAACTCGTGCGTCTCCCCTTCGGGCGTGGGGAAGCGTGGAAATGCGAGAACTGCCGATGATATTTCCACGCTGGAAACGTCGTTCCCATACAGCCAACGTCGCTGATCCCACACAGGTCACTGTGTGGGAGTTCGGCAAGCGTAACTTCCAAATCTCGCTCGTTGCCTCATGGGGCGTCGAGGCGAAGATTTACTTCATGGGCCGGAAGTTCTGGTCCTATGACGCGTGGTGGGCAATTCGTCTGTATGACTTCCTCGAGAACCAGTGGGAAGCTCAGCAGATGGATTACGAGGAAGACCCGATGGGTCGGTTGTCGGATTACGAATAAGGAGATAACGAAGATGAGAAAACGCCAACAGGAGCTGTTCTTCGAGGACAGTTCCTGGAAAGGCTCGAATACCGAGCGTGATGTTATGAGATCCTTCGAAGCTGCTGGTCGGGAGACTGACATCAGTCACAATGAGCCGTTACCAGAGCGTCGGCGGCATCTGATGAAAGTCGTCTGCCTCGAGTGCTCGACGAAGTTTACGACGAGATCGCACATCCCGTCGTGTCCCGGCTGTGGAGGTTCGGATATCGAACTTCGGTGAATTTCCGTGATCCTCGTTCGTTTGGACTACAGATATGATCTCGCGGCGGTGCCCAAGACCCCGGCTGAACATATCAAGTGCCTGAACTTTCGATAACTTCGAGAGCGGGACGTAGGAGAACTTCTTTGAACTTGATAGAATTAAGAACCTTTGAGCTTTTGAAAAAGAGCAAAATAAGATATTGCAATCTTGCGGCGAGCGTGCTACGCTGCATTACACGGTGCGGGTGCAATTCAGCACCCCACCACACGTCGTCAATCAGCGGCAGATAGAGAGCAGAGTGTATCATGAGCAGGAATCAGCGCGGTGGTGGAGTTCAGGAGCAGGAGAAGCCGGAGACGGAAGTCGCGGTCGAGACCACGGCTGTCGCGGAGAAGGCCAATCGCACGGCGTTCTTCCATTCGCCGCATCCGAAGGTCGGGCAGGCGTCGCGGGTCAGCTACACGATCCCCGGCGTCTCGGGCAATATCGTCATCTTCCTCAGCATGTTCAAGGACGGCGTCGCGCCTCCCACGCTGACGTTCGATGTCGACCTCGCGGAGCCGAAGGCGGACGGGAAGCAGGCCAAGGCGGAGGCCGCGGCGCTCAAGGCTCAGGAGAAGGCCGAGAAGGCGCAGGCGCGTCTCGTCGCTCAGCAGGAGAAGGCGGTGGCGATCGCGGCCAAGGCGCAGCAGGCGTTGGACGCGGCCAAGGCTAAGGTCGGGACGGCGGAGCCGAAGACCGAGGAAGTCACGTCGTAGAGCTCGGATTCTGGTTGCAACCGATGGTATGATCGGTTGCAGTCTAGACGCTCGGAGATAGCCGCAGAGCACTCTCCCTCTGCGGCTATTCTTTTGTTCTAATTCATCTTTTCATTGATCGGACGGACTTCATAGGTAATGAATCTCCTCAGTTAGAGATTCATCCTTAAGATTAGATGTGCTATAATCTTCTGCGTATCAATGAAAAGATCCTTTACTTCTTATCATTGATCTTTTCATTGATCGCGACGATCGGATGGATCATATCTAAGATCCTCTTTGATCAGTTACAGATCGCTCATCGCGGCGCGGCTCCAAATGTACGAAACCGTACATTGTACGAAACCGTACATGGCACGGCATATGCTATAGCATATACCATGCCATGCCATAGTGTCATATGGCACGGTTTATGCTATAGCATAAACCCTGCCATGTCATAATACCGTATGGCATAGGATATGCTATAGCATATCCCATGCCATACCACGGCATAGCATGGCACGAGGTATGCTAATAGCATATACCATACCACATACACGCATACCAATATGTGCATGTGGCATGGTATATGCCCTTTGTACACCTAAAACCCTGTAAGTGTAGGTGTCTCAATAATAGGTCAAAACCCGTCTAAGGGGCAAACGAGCACCCTAACGGGTGCTGGCATGGCATGGCGGGTGCTACTCACCACGGGGCTAGGAATGGCAAATAGGGCATATGTCACTTTGTGTCACAAAGTAGCACCCGACACTATGTATCTACAGATATTTTGCGGCACCCTTACGATTTATGTTGCATTGACCTATATATATGTGCCATACTACGGGTTACTGCAATACCGCAGTGTATGAGAGTAGGTCATATGACAAGAGCAGAGAAAAGAGCAGCCGCTAAGGCTGCTACGCTGGACACCGTAGCCAACAGCATGTTGGCTGCCGAAGTGGCACCCGCCGAAGTGACACCCGCCGAAGTGGCACCCGCCGAAGTGGCACCCGCCGAAGTGGCACCCGCTACCATCCTGCCATTGTGGCTCAGTGCCATACTGGCGTCATTCGCTGGCAGTATCGGCAGTGCATACGCCGTCATTTGCACTGGCTATGCCACGTCACCCGCGCGGGTGAAATACAGCATCACGGGACGTGGTGACGCCATTGTGGCGGTACTCTCCCACTTCGTGACACTGCCCCTGCAAGGTTCGCTCTTGAACCTGTACCCGACGGACACGGAAGTACCGGGGCATACGCTGCACTACGCTGGCGCTAACAGTGTCGGCCACACGTACCGCCTTAGCGGACACAAGGGTACATGGGTGTTTCGTGGTACGGCCCTTGCGATGCTCGGCACCGTACCGCCTGCCATGCTGCTTTGTGACGTGCCATTGTTGGGCGATATCCGTACCGCCAATCTCACCACACCCGAAGCACTCAAGACACCGCACGGACTCACGGTACACAGTGCCATACTTGAAGTAGTGGCACCCGTCGAAGTGGCACCCGTCGCACCCGTGGTGCCCGATGCCACGTAGGCGCATCACGCTAACACCCGATGGGGGTTTATCCCTCATGGTGTTAGGTGTGGTGTACGTGCTACTGCTCTTATACGTGTCACGCTAGGCACGTACCGCGCCACGTCACCCGATGCCACTGTGTACCAGTAGCGGTACACAGTGGCATCATAATGTACAGGCATAAGCCGTGCCACCCCCCAAAAGTGTAATCACGGCTGGCGCGGACGTCACAAAATTTGAGGTTTGATATTCATGGCGGAGTTAAAAACTTTAACACGTTCATGAGCTCTTTGTGCTAATATTTCTAATCTTTTAATTTCAATTTGGTTGATCATATTCAACATAGATATTCTATGTTCTTCAGCTAAAGCCAAATCCCGCTTATATATTCCTATTTCTCTCTTCTCTTCCATTCGCTTCTTTGTTCTTATACGGTGACAATTCGCGCAAACCAAGTCACATTTCTTAATTTCTTCTAATAGGATATTTAGACCAGTAGCATACAATAAATCTGATATATCTTTAAATTTGTCATCCGGGTCTCGATGATCGAAATCCATACATTCAGGTGGAAAACTATTATGACAATCCATACAAGGATTGGTTCTTAAACTTTCGATCATTAGACGTCTTTGTTCTTTCCAACCTTCTCGACCATTTATCCATTTCATTTCACCCTCTCTAATTCTTTCATTCCCCAATGGAACGCCCATCTTGCAACCCATCTAATAGTCTCCTCGTCGATTGTCGTATATCTCTTCTTCGGTTCTATATGATCAATCACCCATTTACCAGATCCTTCAGCATCCTTCCTCCATCCTATATTCATTTTCGTAATCTATCGATTTGCCGAGCCGCCATCCCCGGACCATTATCCCGATCGTATAATACTTCATTGAATTCATCTTTTGACAAATTAATTTTCATCACTCTTCCTTTCAAATAATCGAAATATTTACTTTCACTCTTATCCAGAATTTCATTCGCTTCATCATACGTCATATCTTTCATTTCGTGATTCATCCATCCCATCCCCATCGGCATGGATGCATTGTATAAAACCATAAGAATTTCTATCTTATTCAGTCCTTTGATATTAATCATACTCTTCCTTTATTAAAAGATTCCCATAGGCATTCATTACATATATAGATACTTTCTAATCCTCTGAATGTAGTCTCCTTTCTAAATCCACAAGTTTTACATTCTAATATTTTCTTCGGCTTCTGTTGTCTTTCTCTTTCTGGTTCACTCTTTTCCCAAGATGGTTTATATCCATACGGTTCACGGAAATCTCGTTCCCAAGCAAAAGGTTCATCTCTCCAATGACTTCTAAATCCTCTCTCCCTAAACATATCTTGATATGTCTTTAATAAATCCTCGTATACTATTGATGAATTCGATCTATTTGGTTCTGGTTTCTTCGTTTGTCCTGGTTCTTTCTTATTCATCCCAAAATCGAATTTTCCTTCCTCGATTAGATGACAAGCCTTCCGCGCAGCAAGATTCGCCTCATGCTCATTCGGATTATTATTCGCTAATTTTATTAATTTCTTGATCAATTCAATATTCATTCATATGTCCATTCCACAATGGAGGCACGGTGCGGGAGTTGGTCTTGCTTGATTCGAATGAAGAGGGAATATGGTCACTCCACCGCATGAATAACATCTTACATGAACATATTCAATAAGAGTCTTCGTGATGTCACCTCGAGCAAGACGTACTTGTTCCTTCGCAACTTCATCGAGGATATTCCAAGAATATCTCGGGTCTTGATCGCTCATATCATTCTTTCAATTCATCCTCTTTTATTCCTTCAGTTTCTAATGTCGGTGGTTCATCGAGCCAAATTCTTTTTACTCCATTACGATGAACTCTGAAACTACCGTCCTTAAGAGGATATACCATATAGGGTTTATGAGCAAAGCAGTAGTCGCCACCACCAGTCCGACAACCGCATTCCTTGCATGTAGATATATTATGAGTCAATTCCATCTACCCACCATGTATGTCCGCAATTAGTGCATTTGTATTGATAATCTTCATATGCACCATCATTCGATTCCCATATTCTATATTGTATTAATCCCTCTTTCGGATGAGAACAATTCTTCGGACAATTCGAGTGAGATAAGCAATCCTTCCACTCCTCGAATTTCCCTTCATTATCCTCATAAGTCTTCATTTATAATACCAGACGATGATCGATCCATTCGAATTCCATTGCGAATGAGAGATACTTATTACTCTGTTATCTCCTAACTTCGAGGCAAATTCACAGACTTCCTTCGCCATCGATTCCCAGCTCTGATATCCGGATTCGAATATCTTGAATGTTATCATTTCTTCCTCGAATTCTTCAACATCATCCTCTCGATATTCATCAAATGATGATCATAATTCTTCGCTATTGCTCCTAATCCTTCACTAATAAATGGTGCCGTTAATGACATTCGAAAGCTACTAACAGCCACACGAACAACCATACATTCAGCGAATGTCAACTCTTTCCCATTGATAACGATATCCGGTTCTACCCATCCACTTTCTTTATCGATTGGCATTTCTTATCCTTCTTTTCAATAAACGGAGGACTAGCAATCCATATCTTCCTCTTCCTCTTAAATTTATTCGTCCCCACATGCCAATACAGACATTTAGGACATACATAAACTCCCATTTTATTTATTAATTTTTTGTTCTTACGCGAGTATTTTTTTAATTTCTTTAGATGTTCGTTCGCACTTTCCTTCGTTCTGTGTTGGATCTTTCTGCATTCCATTATCCCCTTCTATTCTTCATCATCTCCATGAGGTCCCTTATGATCCTTTTCTTTTATACAGATCATTTCATCATTGCCGCACAATTCACCACAAACTTTGTATTCCGGTGAGAATTCCTCTAATACAGATCTAACGTATTCTACACTCTTTCGTTTTTCATCATCAACTATTCTATTAAGTTTTTCGGCAGTTCTCTCCATACGGAGGGTTTTGAAGTTGGTAGCTTCTTGTGGAGAAATAATCTCAATCAAGGCGTAAATAGCTTCCATGACTTCTCTTTTGTTGATCGGTGTTTGTAACCAACCATAAGTATCTAGAGCTGTTAGAAACATTTCTTCTGCTTTCTTGATTCTAGCAGAATAATTAGAATCATTCATTTCCATAAAGGCCATTTCCCTTGGAATGGAATCGTCTTCCCTCATAGTCTGGGTAGGCTTGTCCAGTCATCGTCTGGTACCAATTACGGAATCTACATCCCCAGCATCTCGAGACCCAGGAACCAGCTTCATTGCTTCTTATACGATTGATATCGTATAGTTCTTTCTTGTTCTTATTCAATTGATCAGTTAAAATCCTATTACGATCTATATAGGATTCAAGCATCCGTAGATTTGACATATGAGCACGATGCAATTGTCGTAATTGAGTCCTCTGATTGGTCTTTTTGATCTGTTTCCGGGGTAATCCAGATTGTTCGTGCATCTGGACAATATAGGCAGCTTTCATCAAGTCATCTCGTAATTCGGAAGCATTAGTCCCTTCCTTTGTTACGAGATGAGTTGCATGACGTCCTAGGCGTACCGAAAGAGGTTCTATGAGAATCTCCATCGACCCACCCTACTGAGCATCGATGATCGAAGAAGCCGAAGAACTACCCTCCTCGATATAGTCGTCCGCCGTAGGCAGACGCCATGAGCCATCAGGCAAAATCACGACTTCGTGCTTAACACCGCGCATCACGACGATGTCCGTTTTCAGCCCAGGCTTCAGTTCTCGTTCGATTTCGAGAGGGACACCGACTCGTTCGGCAAATCCAGGGTTATCTGCTCTGTATTTCTTCAGATAATCCACGATTGCTCGACGAACCAGACGAGTTCGTGGTCGATCTGTATCTTCCTCAATCATCGTGAGCTCACGAACTTGGTCTGGAGTGAGTGCTACGTGAATCTTTGTCATGACTGCCATTTTGTTTTTCCTATTCTGTTTACGACTTTCGTTAAGTAATTCTCTTGTCTGTTTATTTAAATATCTTATCTTTTCTCTTATTTTCTTGTTTACCTCCTCACGTGATAATCTTGCTATATGGTCAACACGTGGACGTTTATTTTTTACCTGTTCTTCCCATGTTGCCCAACGAACATTTCCTGGCTCATAATTTTTATTGTTGTCAATTCTTTCTAATGTTAAATTTATAGAAGTTTTTGGGCCAATATCCTTATAGAATGCTGAAAAAGAATGAGACCATTTTTCACAGACCTTAATTCCTCTTCCACCATACCATTTGTAGCCTTGATATTCTTCATCTGTGCATCGGCGTATCATTTCTACCCATGCACGATATTCAGATGTACCACTCATTCCGTGGCGTTCATACTGTAAATAGCGCATAAGTAAGGTAATAGCCCTATGTGCCGTGCCCTGTTACCTGTATACAGCACTGTATACCCATATGGTAATCGATTGCAAGCCTTATTTTAAAGTTAAAAACTCAATGTTAGACCAAAATACCCCTTTACAATGGACTTTATCTGTGTTATCATACAAAGCGGAGTAAAGTTACCATATGGCAAGCATCTTTGATCTAGATCCAGATGATCTTCCTCCACGATCCCAAAAGGAGGAGATCACCTTAAAGCGATCTAAGCATAGAGAGTCTATCACCCCTTCTGATTATTCGAAGGGTAAACGGACTTTGATGTCAATGGTCGAATCGGCATTTGATTGTCTAGAGGATGCCGTTAAGTCCGCGGATTTCCCAACAGCGATTAAAGCAGCTCAAATTATTCTCGATAGATCCGGTTTCGGTCCTAAATCTACTGTAGACGTCAATACTACGTCCCTAGACTTATCTACATTAAGTCGAGAGGAACTTGCCGAGCGTGCTAGTCGCATATCTCATCAACTTCGGAGTAAAGATCAAAAAACGATTGATATTACTCCTTCCTCGATTAATTGATTATATGTCGAATGAAGATAAACGTAAGAAAATGGAATCTGAAACCATAGATATTTCTAATGGTGCTCTATTTCTAATGATTAGAGATTTAGAACGTGAAGTAAAATATCTTAAAAATCAAATTGATGAAATTAGACCGATGGCTGAGAATGCTCATATTCATACAATGCGAATTGGTGGATCATAAGTAATGGATATTCCCGATACTCACGTTGTTCCTATAAATGATATGAAGGAACATATCGATTCACGTGACTGTTGGTGTAAACCTTCGTTAAAATACGAGGATATTACAAAGATCCAAGATGAATCTAAATCTAAAGCAGTAATAGTAATACATAATTCGATGGATGGTCGAGAATTGATTGATTGAACGTCACGGTCTTAATTGAATAAAGGAGAAGTATGTCTGTAAGGGCAAAAGTCACATGCGATCTTTTAGAAGGAAATAAAGTAAGATTCAGCACCGTATACGAGCAAAATGCCGTATTAGATACAGAGAATACGAGATTCACAAAAGCAACTCCTTGGGGAACGATAGAAATGGGTATCGATAATCCTCAAGCATTAGCACAATTTGTCGTAGGAAAGCAATACTACGTTGATTTTAACTTAGCAGAGTGATTGGAGAATATCATGGGAAACACTAAAGCACCGAAACAGGCTCCGAATAAAGTTCAAGTAGCGGTTCCTCTGAACCCTAAGAATCCTACAGGGCATTCGAAGACGACCCTTACGAAGAAAAATTAATGGATAATCAGGCTTTTTCGATAGGACGAATTGTCCATTATAGGCTAAATGCCGATGATGCTGATCAGATCAATCGTCGACGAATTGGGCGACGCCCAACTGCTAATGACGTAGCATGGCCTCAAGGAGCCGTAGCCCATGTAGGAAATATGGTTCACGAAAATGACGTATTTCCAATGATCATCACTCGCGTATGGGATACTGATCATATCAATGGGCAAGTTTTCCTCGATGGCAATGATCTCTATTGGGCTACATCGAGGAAATTTGGTGACCAACCTGGGACATTCTGTTGGCCTACTCGAGTATGATATCTTCTTCTCTTAAGGAAGAAGATATTGGTGATCCAATCGAAGCACTTGCAGCGATTGAATTAGAATTACAGAAGAGGAATTGGCAAGATAATCCATCTTTATGGGTTAAAGAAAGACTGAATGAATATTTGTGGTCCTTACAGACTGTAGTATTACAATCTGTAAGGGACCATCGTAGAACTCTTGTTCAGTCTTGTCATGCGATGGGTAAGTCGTGGCTCTCAGGAAGAGCCGCTGCATGGTGGATAGATGTATGGCCTGTAGGAACTGCTTTCGTCGTTACATCGGCTCCTAGCGGACCACAGGTAAAAGCGATTCTTTGGCGCGAAATTGGCCGCGCTTTCATGAAGGGTAAACTCGATGGAAGAGTTAACCAAACGGAATGGTATCGCTCAGTCGGAGGTAAAGAAGAAATCGTCGCCTTCGGTAGGAAGCCCGACGATCTCGATCCCGCTGCCTTCCAGGGTATTCACTCTCGTCGCGTCCTTGTTATTCTGGATGAAGCCAACGGTATCCGAGGTCCATTACACGAAGCCGCAGGATCCCTCATAGCTAATGATGAATCTAAAATATTAATGATAGGAAATCCAGATGACCCTAATGGCGAATATTTTGAAGCGTCTAAACCGGGCTCTGGATGGAATGTGGTCAAGATCTCGGCGTTCGATACTCCAAACTTCACCGGAGAAGAACTTCCCCTCGACGTCCGTCAGCAGCTCATTGGAAAAACGTATGTTGAGGAGAAAAGAAGAAAGTGGGCACCTCTCTGGAGATGGAACGAAGAAGGAACAGCATGTATACCACCGGAAGGAGTAGATCCAGAGACTGACCCTAATTCGAATCCGATGTGGAAGTCGAAGATTTTGGGGGTTTTTCCTGAGAAGACTGAAGCAGGTGGGCTTATTCCTATTTCTTGGGTTAAAGCGGCACAATTACGAGATCTTTCCAAAACTACAATCGAGAAGAACGCTATTAACGAATTAGGTGCAGATATAGGTGGCGGCGGAGATGACTCAGCAACATGTCAGCGTAAAGGTGATGTTTATCGTATATTACGTTCTTATACAGAACCTGATACAATGATTCAATGTGGGATTATCATAGATGATTTGAATAACACAGGAGCATCGTGTGTTAAAGTTGATAAGATTGGTATTGGTTGGGGAGTTGTTAATCGTGGTCAGGAATTGAAGAGACCATTTATCGGTATTAATGTCGGTGAAGGGGCTACTGAAGACGATACTGCTTCGGATGAAAGATTTGCGAATTTAAAAGCAGAATTATGGTGGAATGTTCGTAATATTTTCGAACGAGGACTTATCGACATTGATGCAGAGGATGAAGATCTCGCTGCTGAGTTATGTTCCATTCGTTATATAAGATTATCAAGTGGAAAGATTAAAATTGAGGATAAAAGACGAGATTCGAAAGGGAAGGTAATAGCATCACCTAATAGAGCGGAAGCATTGATGCTTGCGGCGACTCCTAAACGATTACACCGCGGTGTGATAGAATTAGAAGTATCATGGGGATGATTTATGATAAGAATTAATCGTTATGATGTTCGTGGTCGTTGGTATTGGAGAATATGGAGAGGGAGTAAGCTGATTGCTAGATGTGCTTATTCATATGATTCTTCAGAAAAAGGGTCTATAAAGATGGAAAAAGATTTACACCTTTTATTCCCTCAATGGTTTAAATAATGTCAGTCGATACTAAACACGTCTCTTACGAAGCATTAGAAGATCAATGGAGTCGTTGTAGAGACTGTGCGTCTGGAGAAGATGCTATTAAATCGAAGAAGACTAAATATTTACCTGCATTAGATAGCCATATTAAAGATAATATGCTAACGAATAAATATGGCGATTATCTAATGCGAGCGATGTTTTACAATGCCGTAGGAAGAACAATAACAGGATTATCAGGAGCTATATTCCAAAAAGCACCTTCCGTAGACGTATCTGAAGGAATTATAAAAGAACAAATTAAAGATGTTACAATCACAGGACAGCCAATAGATTTATTCGCATTAAATGTTACGAGGGAATATCTTACTACCGGGCGCGTAGGCATTTTAGTGGACATGTCGACTGAATTAGCGACTAGTCCACGTCCATATTGGGTCTTATACGAAGCAGAAAACATTATCAATTGGCGTTTCAAGAATCTTGGTGGTGATAAGGAATTGAATTTAGTAGTACTCAGAGAGACAGTCGATAAATTAGATCTAGATGATGAGTTTTGTATCGAGCCTGTTGTTCAATATCGTGTTTTACGTTTATCAGATCCTGGCATTTATACTCAGCAAGTCTTTGTAGAAGTTGAAAACAATTACGGAACTATTCCTGGAGTTAAACCTGGAGAAAAAGTGTATGAAGGTGGTCCTATAATTATTCCTACAAGAAGAGGGCAACCTTTGAATTTTATACCGTTTTCACTTCCATGGGCTATAAATGCACCGCCTTTATTAGACCTCGTCTCAGTAAATTTAAGTCATTATCGTGGAACTGCTGATTTGAAACACGGACTTCATTTTACAGCACTTCCTACACCGTGGGTAGCAGGAGATGGGACTGATACTAATAAACCTCTTTCTATAGGTTCAGGAACAGCTTGGTCGTTGGGTAAAGACGGTAAAGCTGGGATGCTCGAATTTACCGGTCGCGGATTAGGTGCTATAAAAACTGATCTATTAGATATGCAAAGACAGATGGCAACACTCGGCGCACGTCTATTAGAGGAAGCTCCTCGATATGCCGAGACTGCAATGGGCGTCTCGATGCGTCATGGTAGTGACTACGCTACTTTACGTATGGTAGCACAGATAGTCGAACAACAGATTTCATTTGCTCTAAAAATTCATTCATGGTGGCTTTCGACTGAGGAATTAGTCGAAAAGATGAAGGCAAATGTTGAATTAAATAAAGTCTTCTTCGATCAATCTGTTACAGCCGATGAATTACGTGCGCTTCTTCTCGCATTACAGGCTTCGACTATCTCATTTAAAACATTTTATGAGAGACTATCCAATACAGGATGGACACGGGAAGGGATTGATTCCGAGGAAGAGCTTGAGGAAATTAAGAAGGATGGGGATCAATTCAAGCCACCTGAGAAACCAGGATTGCAGCAACCTGATCCTAAATCGACAGCACCGGGGAGTAAACCTCCACCGAAACCAGTGAGCTAATATGGAAGACGATTTTAAAATTAGTATAGGAAGAATGGGAAGAGAATGCACTATTTCTTTGAATGATAAAGATATATCTAAATATGTTCAGAGAATTATTGTAGATGCAAAACCTATGGAATTAACTAAAATTTGGATTCAAATATCCCCGATGGGGACTAAATTTGAAGTAACAGGAATAGAAAACCCTAATTTCTATATACCAGAGGATATTCCTAAGATTCCTGAGGATTAAATGTTTAAGTCATTAAAATCGGAACCTAAATCTTCATTGGAATTACAAGCGCAGGCGCTTAAAGTTCTTCAGGGATTGCCTGTAGAAGATGCTATAGGTGCAGCTTGCTCTTTTTTGCTCTATTCCTCTTATAACCATAGAATCCAATTTAGACGTGTAATGAATGAAAAAGTAATTCGAGAAGGTTTTTCTGGTATTTCACTGTTAGAACAATTCAATCGTGTTAGTAAGGAGCTATAATGGCAAAAAGTGCATCGTTCGCGAATTCATTGCTTCTATTGATTTTTAATGCTACTCTTTTCGCTAACGTAGCAATCAATGCGACTTCGTCACCGATTACGAATGTCCATGCAAGTCTACATACAGCAGATCCAGGAACTGCTGGTGATCAATCTACGAGTGAGATTACTTATACGAGCTATGCAAGAGTTGCAGTTCTTCGCACATCTGGTGGATGGACTGTAACTGCGAATTCTTGTAGCCCATTAGCTGCAATCACATTTCCTGCTGGAACTGGTGGTTCTGGTACGGCAACTCATTTCGGCTTAGGAACTCTTCTTTCTGGTGCAGGTGTTCGCATCTATTCCGGCACTGTAACTCCTAATATCGTCTGCGGAAATGGTGTTACTCCTTCCCTCTCGACAGCTTCAACTATTGTGGAGACCTAATATGGAATCGAAGATCGTGACGGCAATAGGTGTTTCAGTAAACACCGTTCATGGTGCAGATGCAAATCGACGTATTGAAAAAGCTGTGAACGAGGAAATTTTAAAATGTAATGAAGAAGGAATAAGTACGGAAGAAAAGAATTCTTCTATTATTCGAGAACGGATGGCTAAAGCACATCAACGTGTATTAGCAGAAATTGAAGAAGAATTACGAAAATCTAATGAGGAATCGTAATGGCAACTATTAAATGGACTACACTGAGTAGTGTAGTCGCAGCATTAGCGAATGCAGATATTGCTTCTATTGTGAATAACGCATACTCTGCACTTGGTACTGCGATTAATAATTCAAGTGCCCTTGATAGATGGGGTTGGCTTGAATTGAACCTTGGTTCTATTGATCCAGTTGATGGCGCATGTATTTTCGTATATCTATTACCATCATTTGATGGTGGAACAGATTATGATGATGGTCCTAGTGCGAATAATCCTTGTTCGCATAATATCGTTGCAGTAATGTCAGTTAATATCGCTAGTAGTGCAAAAAAGATCACATATGGTCCAATTCCATTACCAGCAGGACATTTTAAATTTGCACTTCGTAATTGTACTGGAGTCACGTTAGCTGCAACTGCTAACACTCTTGATTTATATACAAATAATGAAGCAGTAGCATAAATGGCTCTCTCACAACCAACAGCAAGAGGAGCGGCAGCAGACCCAGCTCCTAAATTAAAACTGGATCAATCAACTGGTTCAGTTCTTAATTCCGATTGCTATACAATGATGGTCTGGGCTTATAATTCCACAGCGGCTATTGGAGATGGAGCTTATTCGGATATTATGTGTGTACGTGATTCCACTATAGGTGGTGATCCTAGTGATGATAAGGTAGTTGCTATCTACCATAAAGATGTCTCAACTAATTGGATTCTTTCCATGGGTGATGATATCGAGGATATTGATGCCGGCGTTCGTATTCCAGCACTCCAGTGGCGGCATTACACTCTAACTTCACAAGATATGCCTGGACAAGAGGTTAATATTACTTCTTATTTAGATGGAGCACAGCAGAAACGAGCATTGGATGGTACAACAGATGTAACACCTCCTATATTTCCAAATAATGACTGTTTCATTCAATTATTCAATAGTCGATCATCAGCTGCAGATTCATCTAGTATCTGGGTTGGTCATATGGCCGCATTTAAATGCTGGAATAATGTGGCATTGACACCTGAAGAAATTAAACGTGAAATGTGGACTTATGTTCCAATTCGTAAAGCAGGTTTATATTCTGCTTTGCCAATGATTAATAAGGCACATTCTGTATTCGATTTAACTGGTAAAACATGGACGGTAACAGGCGCAGATTTTGTAGATAGTAATATTAATCCACCAGGAGTTTCTTGGCAGAATCGATGGTTAAGTCGTAGTATCGTAAATTCTCCAGCTAGTGCTGCTCTTACAGGAACAGTCACAGCCGCTATTACAGAAGCTGATATCGTTACTGGTGGTAAGACTATTATCTTGACCGTAACCGGCGATACGTTCATTCCAAATTGAGAATTTAATGGCTGACACAAAAATATCCGCTTTAACGGGAGCATCTGCTGTTGTTGCGGCAAATGAGTTTGCTATCAACGAAGCAGGTACGTCTAAAAAGGTTACAGGTACACAGATCAAAGACTTCGTGAATGACGCACCTGTATTCGCCGCAGGAAGTGACTCAGCAAACACGAAGCCGAAACTCACTGTTGGCACATTGTTGACAACACCAGAAGCAGGCGCATTAGAATTAGATGCTAATTGCTTATATGGAACAACAGATGCTGGTAATCGTGGGGTTATACCAATTCGTCATTTCATTAGATGTAATGCGACGAGAACACTACCTAATGACACCGCAGAGAATGCTATATTCGCTTCACCCGCAAATGGACGATTAACCCTAGAGATTGGCACTTATCTATTCGATATGGTCATCGGCATTACGGCTATGAGTGCTACATCAGGTAATGCACTGTTAGATATTCTTGGTGCAGGAACTGCGACATGTAACGATTGGCTATATGCCGTTCTCGGTAAGGATGCAACACTTATCAGTGTCGCTGCCGTTCTTGGTGTCATGCCAGTTATCCAGAGCACTCCGGCATCTATGTTCACAGCAGGCACAGGAGCCGAGATGTGGTGGATCGCGAAGGGATCGTTTACAGTCACTGTAGCAGGAACGTTGATTCCCTCGATTGACCAAGTCACTGCCGCTGCCGCCGTCGTAGCCATTGGTTCATATTTTTCATGCGAACGAATTGGTGATGCGGCTGTCGTCAGTGTTGGTCAGTGGGATTAATTTAAATGGCTGCCCGCATTCTGCTGGAAACTGGTGATGCACTCTTAGCAGAGAATGCGGATACTCTACGTCGAGAAGAAGTATTTTTCGATGATACACGTCAAGATATTATTAATGGTTTAGATTCTGATCAAGCTGAAGCTGGCGGTTGGGATGCGAAAGTTAAACCGAATATTCCAATTGCTAATGTTATACGAACATCTGATAATGTAGCTACAATCACTTTACAAGCACAAAGTGATCATGATATAACAGTTCAAGAAATAATTACAGATATAATTCCTGGGTCTGCTCTTGTAGGTGGTAGTTCTATTGTAGTGATACCATCATTTACAATTGATCCAGTAATTGTGAATAATATAGGAGCTTCAACTGGTTTAGCAACTGCGTTAGGTATAGGTCTTGCATTAGCTCTTAGTACAGCATCTGCAATAGGAGCATCTTCAGTCACCGCTGTTGGATCGAGTATTGTCTCCGCCGTAGGTTCTATATCAGGTTCTTCTTCCGTAGCAGGAACTGGTAAATCAGATTTTATAGCAGTTGCGTCAGCGACAGGCTCCAGTAGTGTAGCTGCAACTGGATCAAGTATTGCTTCAAGTTCTGGTGCTTCAACAGGATCTTCTAATATAACTGTTGTAGGTTCATCATTAGCAGTTTCAGTAGGTTCTGCTTTCGGCGTAGCATCCGTATTAGGAACAGGGGCTTCTCGATTTGATGCTATAGGTTCGTCCGTTGGTGCCGCTACTGTACTAAGTACGGGTGCAGGCTTAGCCAGTTCTCTAGGTGCTTCAACAGGCGCGGCAACAGTAGAAGGGATAACTTCTTCAGCAGACCCTATCGGTTCGATAGTAGGATCTTCATCCGTAACAGCAATAGGTTCTTCATTAGCTACTTCAATTGGACTTGTTTCAGGTTCTTCATCTGTTATAGCGATAGGGACATCGGATGTTTCTGCTGTTGGTGCAGCTATTGGATCATGTTCAGTAGCGGCAACTGGGAATTCGTTAATTACATCCATCGGTTCTGCAGTAGGAGCTTCATCTGTTGTAGCTACTGGTCAATCTTTATTTACCGCAGTAGCTTCCTCGATTGGATCATGCACAGTAGTCTCTACTGGTAGTTCATTATTTACAGCAATAGCTTCTTCAATAGGATCTTCATCTGTTTCAGCTACGGGTCAATCTACTTCTACATCTATAGCCTCCTCGATTGGATCATCTGTTGTAATATCAACTGGTGCTTCACTATTTACAGGAATAGGATCTGTAACTGGTTCTGCATCTATTACAGGAATAAATGGCGAACAGATTATTGGAGTTATTTCTGGTTCTAGTTCTGTTCTTGGTATAGGATCTTCTCTTGCAACATCTATTGGTAGTGTCACTGGATCTAGTTCTATTTTAGGTATAGGTCAAAGCCAAGTAAGTAGTATTGGATCATCTATAGGTTCATGTTCAGTTTCATCTGTAGGAGCGAGTAATTTCCGAGGAATAGCGGTTTCATCTGGCAGTTCAATCGTTACATCTACTGGAACTGGAATAAAGATAGCAGTTGGGTCTTCTATTGGTTCTTGTTCAGTCAGTTCAACTGGTTTATCTTTATTCACAGGAATTGGTGTATCTTCTGGTAATGCGAATATTTTAGGAACTGGTAATAGTCAATCTATAAGTATAGCATCTTCGATAGGATCTTCCTCGATTATAGCTGTTGGCGTTGGTGGGTCAATTAGTATCGGGACAGTAATAGGATCATCTGATGTTTTATCTATAGGATCTGCTTTAGGTGTTTTCCCATATATTAATATCACTTCACAAACAGTTTTTGATCCAGGATTACCTGTAGTAATACATGAAATACGGACTATTTCTGTAACTGAGAGAACTCTTAGGGTGACTTTAGATGTCTAACATATTATCAGTCGTAGCTGGATGGACTGCATTATTAGGCCCATTTACACTCCGTGCAGATGGTGTTCCTTTAGATCTATCAGGATTTATTGTAGAATTAGTTCTAAAGGATTCTTTTGGAAATCTCGTAGTTCATGGTGGGACAGTTACAGTATTAAATCAAATTACAAATCCTGGTCAAGTTACTTATGAACCTGTATCTGCAGATTTCGTATTTTCTCCTTATGGTAATACTGGACGACAACCGTATACAATTCGTTGGAAGGTAACTGATGGTGCTGGGGATATAATCTATTTCCCTAATACTGTCGCAGATGAAATTGGTGTGTATCGACTTTAGGAGGAATTATGGTAGAACTTAAAATAATGATGGATGACCATGGAAATTGCAGAGTAGAAGGACCCATTGATAATAAAATGGTCTGTTATGGAATGTTAGAACTCGCAAAGGAAGCAATACATATTCATCATCTTAAGCAAGCTGAACGACTTATACAGCCAGCTTCAACTATACCGTTTACGCCGAAAGGTGTAAATTAGTATCTAAAATAATGTGTTTTCGTGTAAAATAGCTGTTGCTTTTGGCTTTTAGCTATGGTATCATACAACTGTAGATTGTTTATGAGCTTTAAGCCTTGTATCTATGCTTTAATTGACCCTCTATACCCTAATCAAATTAGGTATATTGGAAAGACGATTAAAAAAGGAAGATTGAGGGCTCATGAAAAAGAAGCAAAACTTTGCATAGAAAGACATAGTCATAAACTTAATTGGATTCGTAGTTTATTAAGACAAAATAGAACTTATATAATTCAGATTTTACAGGAATTTCCGTTAGATATCTCTAAGGAAGATTTATTTAATGCAGAAATTTATCATATAGCTAAAGTAAAATTAGAAGGCCATAATTTAACTAATTCAACTTCTGGTGGAGAAGGTGGATTTGTTGGACCTTTTTCTGAAATTATATTGAATAAAATACGAGAAAAAGCAAAAGAATCTTGGAAAAATCCAAAGAGACTAGAAATAAAAAGACAAATAGAGAATAAACATCGTTCTTGTAGAGCTGCGATAACAAGAAGAAATTCATTATCTACAGAATCATTAGGTTCATTTTTATGAAAGCAGTCATTAACGCTTTAACAGAAGTTGAAGAGCCTCTTCGTAATGAATACGAAGAGCGCGAAGGAAAATTCTATTTAAAATTAGATGGGCAACTCCCAGGATTTGTTGACGCTAAAGAACTCTTAGCGGCAAATGTAAAGGTTGTTGAATTTCGAGATCGTAATATAGCTTTATTAAAAGAGAATGACGAACTCCGTCCCTTAAAACTCAAATATGAGGGGATTGACCCTGTCGAAGCCAAAGATGCTATCGAGAAAGTTAAAGCTCTTGGCAAGAAGGGGATTAAGGACGTCGAGGATTTTAATAGTCAAGTAAAGATGGTTGCAGAGGATTTAATTAAGCCTCTTCGTGAGCAACTTGCTACGTCAGCAGCAGAAACAGCAGCTGAACGTAAACGTGCAGATGAATCTCTTCTCCATTCCAAAATCACAGACCATTTCGTTAAAATGGGTGGACGTTCTACTGCAACTGACTTTGTAGTGAATCTTGCCAAAGAAACATTTGAAGTAAAGGAACGTAACGTCACTGCAAAACCTGGAAAATTCAGCGTGAAGAAGCCGGGTGATCCTATTACTCCAGAGGAATGGTTAGCTGAAGTTGTTCAGAAAGATCATGACTATGTCTTCACTCCTTCGAATGGTGGAGGGGCTCCACCTGTAAAAGGAACGAATACACCAGTTCCATCGAAGACAAAACCGGGGCAGACAATTCTCAAGAATCCAACTCCGCAGGAATTGGGGCAATTCTCTACGGATATCGCAGCGGGTAAAATAAAAGTAGAATTTGATACGACAACCGCGTAGTTCACAAATTTAGTTAGAGACCATCTCGGGGAGATGGTCTCCGGCCTCGGTGAGACCGCTTTGGTATTAATTTTCCAGGGAGGTTTACATAGATGGCCGGAGCACTTGTTACAACTAATATTCTTTCAACCCTCGTTGCGATGGGTCTTGCTACCCTTCGTGAACGTCTTGCCCTTGTTTTCATTGCAAATCGTGAATATGAGAGATTGATCTCTGGTGCGACTAAATTCGCAACAGTCAATGTAGCTGTTCCTGCGACTGTGGCAGTTCGCACAGTTGCACCGAATGTCGTTCCTCCTGCCGTAACTGCCGTTACCCCGACTTCCATCCCCATTACTCTCGATCAGTGGCAAGAAGCTCCTTTTGCAATGGATGATAAAGGACTTGTCCAGGTTGATAATGGGATTATCCCCATGCAGGCTAAGGAAGCTGTTAAGTCTTTAGCTAATGGTATTGAAGACTATCTCTGGTCTCTTCTTGCTGCAAAAGTCGCGAATTATGCTGGAACCGCAGGATCAACTCCTTTCGGTACTGGTCTTGATGATTTCTTGGCAGCGGATAAAATCCTCAATGATAATTTAGCTGATCCTGAAGATCGCTTCATGGTCATCAATACTGCTGCGAAGGCGAGCGCAATGGGTCTTCGTGCAATTCAGGACGCTTCCTTCCGTGGCGGAGCTGGACCGAATTCATTAATCAGTGGTGAGATCGGTAATATCCTCGGCGCTCGTTGGGTTATGTCCCAGCGAGTTCCTAATCACGTTTCCGGAACTCTTTCGGGAGTAGGAACGACCGTTACTGGCGTGAATGCAATCGGCGCTACTGTTCTTGCATTATCAGGCGGCGCTTCAGGAACCATCCTTGCTGGCGACATCCTCACTATTGCAGGACGTCAGTATAACGTAGTGAGTTCAGTTGGTGGTTCTACTCCTTCGTCAGTCACCATTGCAGCTCCTGGTCTTACTCTCGCAACTGCCGGTGGCGAAGTTCTTTCTATCGCTGCTTCGTTTGCTGCAAACATTCTCATTCAGAAGCATTGTCTCGCGTTTGCAATGGCTCCTCTGATTGATACTGTTGAAGTTCCTGGTGCAACTCTTCAGTCGGTAGCTATCGACGAAGGTTCTGGTCTTTCACTTCGCTTAGAAGTATCACGGCAGCATCGTCAGGTTCAGTGGTCATTTGATGCTCTATATGGTGGAACTGTTGTTCGTCCTCAGCTCGCATCGTGGCTTGCTGGTTAATAATCTGTAACACCGTGGGAGTTGGCTCAGACTGACTCCCACGTTTTCGTTCTATTAGGAGAGATCAATGATTATTGTATCAGTCGAACCAAAAGCGGGTAAAGTTGGAGACGAGATTCTTATTTCAGGTTCAGCTCTTAATGTTGGCCCTGCAAAGAGCGCCGGTGTTGGATCTGTCACCTTTAACGGAGTAAAAGCTGATGTAGTTGAATGGTTACACGATAAAGTTCGTGTGACTATTCCTAAGGATGCGGTTTCTGGTCCTCTTTGTGTTGCATTTAGTGGGGATGCAGTAGAGGTTCCCTTCGAAGTATATGCTGAGTCGGGTGAAGAGCGAAATGAACGACTCGCAAAAGCTGATGAAGAGGCAAAAGCTGCTGAAACTAAGAAAGCTGCGGATGATAAGAAAGCTGCCGCAGATTTGAAGAAAGCTGAAGAAAAGAAGTAATGGCGAAATCTAGTCCTAGGCCAAGTTCACGTAAAAGTGGACCATTGCCTGGACCAAGCCATCCGTCGAAGAAAAGTAAGTAAATCGTCAGTTTACTGACTGGAAGACGGGGCGCAACGTTCCGTCTTTCAAAAGAAGGAGACAGTATGGCAGATACTAGAATGTATCCTATCGGCAAGGATACCGCAAAAGGATTTTCTCGTTCCGGTTTATCAATAGACATTGGTATCGCTAAGAATCAGCGAACTCGTGTGACTATTGCACAAATTAATGCAGGATTCACTCTTCTTCCAGCAGTTCCTGGTGTTAAATGGAGAATGATAGATCTTGTTTTAATTGCTGTCGGTGGGGCTGTCACTGGTGCTACTGATGTTCGTGTCTTAGCTACTCAGGCTGCTGCCGGTGTCGCTCTTGCAATTGCCGCAGTAGCTGGAATGACCCAGAGCACAGTTCTTAGGGCTGGATCTCCATTTGCGACTGCTGGTACTGCCTCAATCGTTGTATTAGCAAATGGTGCATCTTTTATGCCTAATGATGCTAATACCGCAGTCACTATTGGAAAGACTGGCGGCACCGGAGCAACTGCTACCCACGTAGATGCGATTTTGACATACGTTGCTGATGCTGCGTAATTATGGCTGTATCTGCTCTTGTTACAACGCCCGGTTCTGCGACTGCTAATGCTTACGTTAGCAGGACAGTCGCAGATCAATTCCATTTGGATCATCCTCCATTTGGGACAAGTGCTCTGACAGGATTATGGGCCGCTGCAACGAATGACGAGAAAGACGCTTCTATTTTATGGGCTACTAAACTCCTTGATCGTATGTTCTTATGGAATGGTTGGGTAGTAACTGAAACTCAGTCTCTTTTATGGCCGAGACAAGGATTATATAGACCAAGTAGCTTATATGCTTTATCTTCTACTACTATACCAGATCAAATTCAATGGGCAACTGCTGAATTAGCTCGTCAACTCTTAATGTCTAATCGTACAGCAGATTCTGATATCGAAGCACAAGGAATTAAACTCATAAAAGCTGGTTCAGTTCGAATAGACTTTAAAGACGCTGTTTATGCAAAGCCTATTCCTGATGCTGTGATAAATTTAATCCCAATGGAATGGGGTTATGTTATCAGCAATGATAAGATTAATATAAGGGAGTTACTCCGCTCATGAGTTTATATTCTCGATCTATTCGAACAAGTGCAACAGGATCTGGTGTGGCTGCTGTAGAATTATTTACAGGAGCCTATAAACAAGCGAAAGTTGTAGAAATTGGTATCGCTATCGTTAATGCTACTGCGAGCGCATTTGCTTTAGGACGTCCTGCTGCTTTAGGTATAACTCCGACAACTCCCGTATCTTTATTATCACCATTAAATTCGACTGCTCCTACCGGATCTAAATTAGCAGTAGCTTGGGGGACTGGTCCAACTATTCCTGGGGCTTTCTATCGTCAATGTTCTTTACCCGCTGTTGCAGGAGCTGAACGTATTTGGTTATTTCCTTCTGGTATGGGTATTGTTATCCCTATAGGTGGTAGTCTTATTCTATGGACTCTCACAACTGTTTCTATTGCTGACATATATTTTAATATCGAGGAATAATGGCATTAGACGATATTATTAGGAGTAGTGTTGCAATAGCAGATAATGTAACGAAATCGTTACAGGTAAATGTATCTCATTTTGCTTGGATTGCTGATAATGATTTTAGTCAACCTGACTATTCTCCAGAAATTATTCGTAAAGCAATTGTAGAATATGCTCAGAGATTAAGAAAAACTGGTGACGGCCAAGAAATTATGCAACAGGCTTCTATTCTTTTTGTAGGACCAATTAGAGCAGATGGGGCTGTAGATCGTCGAGAACCTATTGATCCTCGTGATAAAATTATATTGCCTAATGGGTATACTGGTCCGATACTTTCAGTAGAAGGTGTAGTTGATCCTGATACTAATTCTTTATATACAGTAGAAGTAATATTAGGATAATGGCTAATTTAAATCCAGGAATTGGTATAGATTCAAAAGTTAGACCGGTTGTTGACCCAACAGCTAATGTTATTGCTTTAGTTGAGGCTAATGTTAAATCTGCTTCTATGCTACGAGAAGCAGATATTAAATTTAATGATAAAGTAGCTGAACATATGAGAGAACTCGGGGCTCTTCGCTCCGAACACGCTAATGAAACACGCGCTTATGATAGTGACCGTTATGATAAAATTCGCTCCGTTGATATGGCTAATGCAGCAGCGACGGCACAACAAATTCTTCAAGCAGTAAATACGAATGCTAATAATCAAGAACGTACAGCACAGACACTTCGTGATCAAGTTGCATCTACAGCCGCTGCCGCAGAGAATCGACAAGCATCATTCGCGTCTGAAATTATGAAACGATTATCAGCCGTAGAATTATCTATGTCGGAAGGTAAAGGAAAACAAACAGTAGTTGATCCACAGATGGAACGATTATCAAATTTGGTTGAGAGTTTAGCTAGAAGTAGATCTACCGATACAGGTAATAGCCAAGGTGCTGGTGATACTATTAAATGGATTGCATTAGCTATCACAATGATTGTTGGGCTAATTGCAATTAATTCATATATGTCGAGACAACAGAACATTGCTGCACTTGCACCTCAGGTGATTTATGTACCTGCTCCTCCAAATACTATGTTACCATCAACACCGCCCGGGACAATTCCGAGATAGATATGATGAAAGAATTCGCATTTCTTAAAGCTACTCGATTTTGGGCACTCGTAATTGGAGCTGTATCTGCTTATCTTAAAATAAAAGGATATATTGGTGAAGCAGAATTAACATTAATCGGGATTATTACTGGAGGATTTATTACAGTTCGCACAGTAGATCGTGCTACAGAACAGAAAATTTTAGCAGAAGGTGTAGCTGCTGGACAAGTTAATGTTTCAACTCTTCTAGAAGTTCCACCTTCTAAAGTAGATAATTTAGGTGGTGGGCCAATAGAAGAAAAGAAGAAATAATATGTTGAGAATATTAATTCTATTCATTTTCATATTAGTTAGCATTGCTACACCGACAGGACAATTTTCAACTCCTCCGGGACAGAGAATTCTTGCAAAAACTGGTCTAAGTGAATTTATTATAATTGAATATAACGCATTCGAAAATAAAATTAGACTTAGTTCTAAAGTAGATTTTGCCGATGTAAAGATTACATTTGAGGATATATCAGATCAAACTGTGACGGTTAAAGAATTGAGACAGTGGGTAAAAGCTCAGTATAAACCAGGACCAATAAAATGAGTCTATTACTTATCATCCTTATTCTTCTCCTATTATTCGGTGGCGGAGGATTCTATCTACAAGGACCTGCTGTCGGTGGTGGAATAGTAGGAGTTATCCTTGTAATTCTTGTAGTTCTTCTCCTATTAGGAAAGTTATGATATTCGAGGTTCGAGGCGCAGCAGAAATTAATCGTCGTTTATTAAATCTCATTAGAGCATTACCACATGAGATTAATACAGCTATGATTGAAGAAGCTGACGAAATTCTAGAAGAGGCTAAAGCTGATTGTCCATGGAAAACAACTGATTTAAGAGATTCAGGGAAAAGACATGATCCAGAAAATGAAGGATTCAGTACAGCCGTAAAAATTACATTTGGAACTCCTGATCCATATTATGCGATATATGTTCATGAAGATTTAAATGCACGACATGAGCCTCCTTATGGTAATGGAGGACATGCTAAATTCTTAGAAACAGCCGTTAATAATGCTAAACCAGGATTATCTATTAGGATAGGAAAAAGAATTCAAATAAATAGAATAATGATGTCATGAGTGTTTTAACTGATCTAAAGACTAAATTAGATGCATTGGGTTCTTTAGGAACTATAAAAATTGCTTTTATGGGAGCTAGCCCTGATGTATTAGGTGTTCTTCAGGAATACGGTGGTCAAAAACCAGAACGTCGTTTTGGAGTTGTAGGTATAGGATATTATAGACCAGCAATACAATTGAGTTTTCGAGGAGCTCCTTATGACTTTAATGGACCATATGCTAAGGCTGGATTAGCTTTACAGTATCTAGCATCTGTTCCACCGGGACCTCTAGGTGATGGAGTTGATACAGTTTATTTACAAATTGATCCACAACAAAGTCCACATCCTGTAGCGTCGATAGATGCGAATAATCGTCATTACATAGGTGTAAATTTTTACATTTTTAAAGAGCCATAATGAATACTATAGAGATTTTAGACTCAAATGGAAATCCTGTTAGGTCACAAAGATTTGAGCCGTGTCCTAAATGTGGGCGTTTACCAAAGGATCGTGTTCCTTCAGCAGGATTTGGTTCTGATATTTATATGATTTGCCCATGTGGAAATGAATTCAATAAGGAAATCAAATGGGAAAAACCTACACAGTAGCTCCAGGTTGTGAATTTGATTATCCTGTTGATCCTGAAAGTCTTAGGATAATTACTACGGCTGGTGGTCGTTCTAAGTTAACGGATGATCAGAAAGAGATAGTAAAATACAAAACTGTCAAAGAAGGTGAAGATTGTAGTGATATGCCTTCATCTTCCCTCGAACTATATTTAAGTCGAGGATGGATAATTGATCCTGATGCTCCTGTCGAGGGGACTAAGGGAGAAGACGATATCGATGAGGTTCAATTTGAGAAGGATATCTAATGGCTAAATATGGCGGCGGAAGTTTCGCTCTTTTCTTAGTTGATGGATATAATCTTCTTGCGTCTTTATCCGAATCAGCTACGATTAGCAAAGAATCTATTACTCAACAGACTAATCCATTTAGAGCTTCTTCAGAGGAACATACCCCTGTTGGATTGACTAAGGGGATGTTATCTGTTGGTAGTGGATTTTTCGATACTGTTACTGATCCGTTACATTCTGCTCTTGCATCTATTTCTCATGTTTCACGAATTGTAGTTGCTGGTATTGAAGGTAACATTATCGGTAAACATTATGTAGGATTTGAAGGTGTATACGATCAGAAATACGAAGTTCAGGATGTTCGAGATGGATTAACTAAAGCTAATGTCACTTATCAGGTAACTGGTGACGCTGATGATGGTGTGATAGTTCAAAATCTTGCACCATTTACGGCAGACCTAGTTCCACCTACTGGAGATACTCCTGTAGACTATACTCTAGATGTGGATAATACATCTATTGTTATTGTCTCGAATACATTAGCTAATCCATCTGTTGTAACTACGGCTACACCACATAGATTAGTAACTGGACAAACAGTTTTCATCGCAGGAGTTATTACATCAAATCCGACGATTAATGGTGAGAGAGTTGTTACAGTTATCTCACCGACTACATTTTCAGTCCCAGTTAATGTAACTACGGCAGGAACTGGAGGAACAATTGTAAGATCTAATTCCAGTAATGGTGGAGTTGGTTATCTTCAGGTTACTGCCTTCTCTGGTTTTACTGGAGTTATCCATAAGATAATGCATAGTCCTGATGATGTTACCTATGCTGCTTTGGTCATCTTTACAAATGTGACTGCAATCGGTCGACAACGTATTGAAGTTGCTGGAAATGTAGATCGTTATCTTTCTTCAAGTATTGACGTCACTGGAGCTGGCAGCATAACTCCATTCATGGGATTTTCTCGTTACTAATTAGGGAGACACAATGGCTAAGCATGGACAAAATGAAGTTCAAATCACAATCGATGATGCTCCAGGTGGAACTCCTCGAATTATCACACCTTATGTTTCGACAATTGGTGGGGTAGGACTTGAGTCTATTACTCAACAGACTAATCCATTCGGGGCCTCCTCGGAAGAGCATACTCCTGTTGGATTGGATAAGACTCCAGATATCGCCATTGGCGGCTTCCTCGATGACACGGCTCTTGTCGGTCCTAAGGTTGTTTTCTTTACTGCGGCTACTTGGGTTCTCGATAAAGCATCAGGCAGCGTTGGTCGTGTTCTTGTTATTTTAGCTGCAACTGGCATGACTTTTACCGTTACTGTTCATCTCATCAAAGCCGAACTTGGACTTAAGCGAGATGGAATGACTGAATATACGGCAACTGTCAGGCAAAAAACTGCTGGAGTCTGGTCGTTCTAATAGTATGTCCTACCGCGCACGGCTATGTTATAGCGTGGCGGTAGGATGCCATTTAGATGGCCTTTTTAGCCTGCTGGTAAGGTTTTGATAGCTATGGGCGGCGTAGGTAAGGGTAAGTAAATAGAAGCCTTAAAACGGCTTATACGGGGTTTAGAATAGTCAAGATAGGAGTAGATAGGATCAACCTATCACTCTTCGGTTAGAGGTTACGTAAATGGCTCAAGTTACTAATATCACTAAAACTATTGATATTCCAGGAGAAACAGAGAAAGTAGTCATTCGAAAATTAAATCATACACAGCTCAAACAGGCTGCAAAGGCCAAACAGAGTGAAGGTGTAGGATTTATGCGTGAGATGGGTGGGGAACTTCTTAAGGCATTACGAGATGCCTCTTCTGCTGAAGATACCGCCGAAAAGATTAAGAAATTACAGGCTGCTCAAGAAGCAGAAGTAAGTAATTACGATCGTGATACTCTCCTTCGTTGTGGTGTAGTCTCTTGGACTTATCCTATTCCTCCTATTAGTATCGAAAAAAGTGGAGTTAGCAATGGTCTCGATGAACTCGATGAACCTACTGCTAAATTCATTGCCGAAGAAATATTTAAATACAGTCGTCCTGAAACTAAGGAAGAAGCAAAAAACGTCTAAGGCGCTATCATCTTTTTCTAGATGATCCAGAAAATGAGGAAGCGCCTGATGAATGGATTATCAGCCGGGTGTGCGAAGAATTTCATTGCCTCCCGGCTGAGGCCATTGAAGCTATTGAAAATGATATAGATGGGATGTTATTCAAAATATTAGATGTTAGAATATATTCACAAGCGAAACACATTTATGATACAACTCCAATGGATAAACGTCCTAAGACAACGGCTATAAATAAAGTTAGTGAAATCACAATGGGATTAGCAAGAGAGAGAATAGAAAAATTTAAGAAGAACAATAATGTTTAGTCTTGGAGATCTTTTAATATTTTTGAGGCTAGAGGATCTAGCTAGTCCTGCTTTAAGAACAGTAGGATACGAAGCTACTTTGCTCGGACGTGGTATGCGCGAAGCCGGCGCGATTATGACTGCCGGGCTTACTCTTCCTATTGTTGGATTAGCTGGTGCTTCTATAAAAGCAGCAGCAGATTTTGAATCTTCATTTGCAGGTGTTCGTAAGACAGTAGAAGCTACAGAACCAGAATTTTTACAACTCTCTGAAGCATTTCGTCAATTAGCTTTAGAGATTCCTGTAAGTGTAAATGAAATTAATAGAGTTGCGGAAGCTGGAGGTCAATTAGGTGTTGCTAAACAAGATTTATTAGAATTCACGAAGACGATGGTTGCTATGGGAGTAACCACTAATCTTTCATCTGATGAAGCTGCTACAGGATTAGCGAAATTTGCGAATATCATTAAGAATGAAGCAGGTCCACAATTTGATCGATTAGGTGCTACTGTTGTAGAATTAGGTAATAAATCAGCAGCAACAGAATCTGAGATTTTAAATTTCGGTTTACGTCTTGCCGGTGCTGGTAAATTAGTAGGAATGACCGAAGGAGAAATTTTAGGTTTAGGAACAGCATTAGCATCTTTAGGTCTTCGTTCTGAATCTGGAGGAACAGCCTTCTCTAAAGTTATGATGAATATGTCAAAAGCTGTTTCTATGGGAGGGAAAGAATTAGAAGAATTTGCTAAAGTTTCTGGGATGTCGGTAGAACAATTTAAGAAAGCATTTCAAACTGATGCTGCTGGAGCTATAGCTTCATTCGTAGAAGGTTTAGGACAAGTTAAAGCGGCTGGTGGAAATCTATTTATAACTCTTGAAGATCTTAATGTGAATGAAGTTCGTTTAAGGGATAATCTTTTACGAACTGCTGGCGCGGGTAATATGGTTCGGGATATGATGAATTTGGGTAATAAGGCCCATGAAGAAAATATTGCATTAATAAATGAAGCACAAAAAAGATATGCTACATATGATTCTCAGATGAAGATATTTAGTAATACTATAGAAGATGTTAAGATTACATTAGGAAATGCCTTATTACCGATGATCTTATCTGTGATAAATACTTTCTCTGGGCCTTTTATTGGAACTATAAGATTTCTAGCTCAAGCATTCTTAGATTCTAATATTGTCATTAAAACTTTTATCGTGACTGTATTAGGTGTCATTGCCATCGCTGGTCCAGTATTGATATTTTTTGGTCAGTTATTGATGTCTATCGGTAATATATCTAGAGCATGGCCGTTATTAACGGGGAATTTGTTAGCAGGCTCTGCGGCTATGGCCGCGAATACTGCTGCTGTCACAGCGAATACTGCTGCACTCGCAGCTCAAAGTGCAGCATGGGGAACTCTTGCAACGACAGCAACTGTTGCAACTCCTCCAGTCGTAACATTTGGAGCAGCTTTATGGGCTGCTGCTGGACCGATTGCATTAGTTCTTGGATTACTCGCTGCTATAACTCTTGCTGTAAGGGCTATGGGATTTGAATGGTCAACAGCTCTTACACTGACTTTCCCTCCTCTCGGAATGGCGATGAAAGCATGGGATAATGTAAAAGATGCTCTTGAACGTATTAAGCCATATTGGGATTCTACATACCAAGTATTACAGCAGTTATCAGAACTTCTTAATAATACTGTCGTAGTCTCTGTAAATTTTCTTAAGGATGCTTTCTTATATTTAACTAATGAAGTTATAAAATTCTATCCTCCTTTTTCCGCTGCTAAACTGATATTTATGGCTATGAATACAGTCTGGGATGATATGAATGGTAGATTAACAACTTTAAAATCTAAATGGAAAGAAGTATCTGAAGCGATTCTTAATTCTATCCCGATGTATAGAGATTTTGTATTCATATCTCTTATTGCTCAATATGGTTTGAAAGAAGCTAAAAATAGATTAGATGAATTATCTAGTTCGATGAAAGAAAATGCTGATCGAGTGAGAGGACAAATATCTGGAACTACGCAGTTAAGTTCAGGATGGGAAGCTTATCGAAAGAGTATAAATGATACGAATATTGGTGTAATGGAAGCTGCTGTGTTAAGTCGTAATTTACAAGATAGAATAGATGGTATGACTAGGGCACAGAAGGATGCCATTGAAGCTGGAAAAGGAAGACAATATAACGATAAACAAATTCTTACAGGATTAGAAGAATTAAATTTAGCTGAAGGCGTTACTGTAGAAATGATTAATTTGTATCTGAAGCAGACCAACGCTGCTACCAAAGAAACAAAAGATCATGAAACTGCACTTCAAAAAGCTCATAAGATTTTAACTGAATGGAATTTGATGATCGATAAAACTAATTTCAATTTACAGAAAGGAGGAAATAATCTTAGTGATTTTACTGCGGCTATCAAGAAATTTACTGATGTAGCGGATGCAGCGATTATTAAGAATGCTCTAATAATAAAGAGTATTCAATTAGATATAGATAAAACAGTACGTGAACGGACAATGACTACTTATGAACTTAGAATTGATGCTGCTAAAAGATTAGCTGCAGAAGAAAGACGTGGTATTGACTTCTCTAAAGATAGTGCTATGCAAGCCGGTATACTCGCTGATAAAAGATTAAACGATACAATAAGAGTAATATTAGCTGAAGAAAAATTAAATGATACTGTAGAAAATGCTCAAAGGATTTACGATAATGCAATAGAAAAAGCAAAAAGATTAGCTGCAGAAAGAGAAGCATTTGCCGGGAGTTTAGGATCACTTAGTAATGCATTCACACAACTCTCACAAATCGTGGGAGAAAATGCTAATGGATTTTTTAAATGGGGAGCAACAGCCGCAGGAGCAGCGAATTTAGGCGCTAACGCAGGTATTCAGATGGCAGTAGGTTTTGATTTAGTAGCAAAAGGTGGAAAAAATGCTGCTGCTGGAATGATTTCCTTAGCTGCTGGAGCTATGGCTGCTGCCTCTGCATTGATGGCAGCTACTCAATCTGCTAATGCTGCTGAAAATGCTATTAGTGGAGCGATGACTGGCGCTGCAATAGGTCAATCGATTTTTCCAGGATATGGAGCTGCTGTAGGTGCTGTAGTCGGTGCTATTGTAGGATGGGCAAGAGCTGCTGGAAATGCTCGTAGAGAAGCTGAAGCATGGACTAAAGAAGTTGAGAAGAATAAAGTAGCACTCGATAAAGAATGGGGTGGTCTCGATAATCTTCAAAAGAAGATTGATGCGATAATCCCCGGTTTTATATTATTCATGGATGTAACTAAAAAAGGAATGGAAACACAAGGAAAGTTCATAGAATATGTAGTAGAACAATATAAGAAGATACAAGCAGCAGCTGATGATATGACTAATGGATTTAAAGCTGTTATGGATTTCTTTTCAATTGGATGGGCTAAAATCGGAAAAGATGTAGAAGACGCAACAAAAGCAGTTAATGATGCGAAGATAGAATATTATAATCTAGGACTTACTGGTAAAGCTACAACTAGTCAACTAGAAGAAGCTGCGAAGAAGCTTAAGGAAGCTCAAGATAAATTAACTCTAGCTTTACAATATCAATTTAGTGCCGGTGAAAAAGCTAAACAAAAATTAGCAGATTTAGGATATCAGGCTATTATCACATTCGAAGCTGCTATGGTCGCAACTGGTAATTACAGTAAAGCATTAGCAGCCGCCGCTCCTGGTCTAGCCCTCCTTGAAAAAGCATATCGAGATCTTGGTTTAGAAGTAGAGAATGTAGCTCTCAAACATTTACTCATTGCAGGAGCAATATTAGAAAAGAATCCAGAATTAATGGCTGCAATTGATGGACATGCAGCTTCATTAAGAGCTATGGGTAGATTGGGTCTTGGTAATGCTGAATCATTCGCAGCGATGCAGCGAACAGGAACCGAGATGTATGTAAGATTACAAAGAGAAGTAGAAATTTTAGGAGGAGATACTCGTGATGCTCTTCTGCCAATGCAAGGATATTTACATGCTGCTGAGGCAGAAGCCAGACGTCTCGGTATTCCATTAGATGCAAATACTCAAAGTATGATAGATCAAAGTGTACAATTAGGGATATGGGAAGTAGATGGGATGTCAGCAACTGATAAACTCATTGCTGGAATAGAATCTCTTGTAGGGAAAATGGATATTCTTATATCAAGGATATTAGGAATTCCTGATGGAGAGTATAATATATTTGAATATTTTCAAAGAGTGAATTTACCACCTGTAGGTCCTGGCGGCGGAGGCGGTGGAGGTGGAGGCGGCGGAGGTGATAATGGAGGCGGAGGCGGAGATGGGAGTGGTGGTGGGGATGGAAACGGAGATGCTGCTCGTTTTGGAGGAGATGTTGCTCGAGGATCATTTTTCCGTAATTTTGGTAGTGGATTAACATCTTCTCTTCAAACTACTGAAGTAAATTTTCAAAGTAATAGAAATAGTTCATCGACTCAACTTGGGTCTAGTAATAATGATGGTGATATATTAAAACGTCTTATTAAGGATCTTCCTAGAGCAATGAAGATTGCGGTATCAGATGCGATGGTATTACGTGGAGTTAATAAAAAATAATGGGTCTTACACATTCTTATGTATCAACTAAGATAGATCCTATTGATACTACTCTTATAGGTAAAACTAAATGGAATGATAATCATATTTATGTAGGAAGTAATTTAGGCGCTATCCTTCATCAGGGTGTTGCTGGTGTTATTGATGCAATTGCTTCTGTTCCTACTGGATATGTCCTAGTTTCTTCTGGGGCAGGAGTTGTTCCTGCATGGTCTAGTACTCTTTCTATTGGTTTACTTACTGTTACCAGTGGTTCTGCTACTATTGGGATCTCTGGCACATCAGCAACCCCAAAATTAATATTAGATGGATCTGCTTCAGCTGTCCCTGAAATTGATTGGCGACAAAATGGTGTGAATAAATTTAGTATTACTTATAATCACGGTAGTTTAAGAACTGAATTTACGTCTCCTGATTCTTCTTTAACTTTTTATATTGATAATAGTGGCATATTTTCTAATGATAGTATACAATTCAATGGTACTGGCTCTTCACGACCGGGTCCTTCTATAGGAGGTGTAAGTAGCACTCTTCGTTTAACAGGTGATACTAGCGGAATTCGATTCTATGATCAGGGTGGAACTTCCGTTATGGGGAGTATGACCAATGCCGGTGTTTGGGTATTTCCAACTGTCACTATAAATGATATTCTTACTGTTTTTGGTCTTGGTAGTCATATATTTAATGCTGGTGGAGTTGGATCTAATATTTTATCAATTAGAAATACCGCTGCTGGAACAGGAAATATAGCGAGTATTGATGCTCAGAGTGATGCTGCTACATTATCTATGACTTCAACTTCATCTACATTTACTACATCTGGTTTTAGAATTGCAAATTCTTCCGATATAGTAGCTAGTGGAACTTCCGGGCTTTCTATAATAGCAAATGCAGCAGGAGGTGATGTTCGAATTTATTCACGTAATGCTTTAGCAGTCACATTTGGTGCATCACAACTTGCAACATTCTCTGGTATAATTTCGTCAACATCTGTAATCAAAGCTAATACAGCGGGGACAGTTACATCTGGTTTTGGTGATGCTTTCAACGTTGGTAGTTGGGATTCAATTGGTTATAATTCTGCTGGGACGACTCTCGTAGTCGGCGGCTATCGTGCTGCTCAATGGAGCCAGGTTGGATTCTATACTTCCGGCGTAGAACGTGTAAATATCAGCACTATAGGGCTAGTTACAATCCAGACAGCAAACAGTTCTGTCGACCAACTAGAGTTTGGTATTACAGGACAAGGTAAGGGAGGTCTATATAGGGATGATACTAATGGTTTAAGTATCTATTCTGCAGTCACCTCAGCCGCCAATAAAGCTATGTCGTTTTACACTGGTGGCTCTGGATCTGATTTACGAATGACAATTTCAGGGATCGGTGTCGTGACGATTAGCGCTCAGGCAACACAGTTCCCGATAAACCTGTCTATTCTTCCTAGCACTCACGCTACCTCGCGACGAGCTTACGCCGGAATTGGTGACTGGGGTATATTCCAAGATACTTCCGGTGACGGCACATTGAATTTTAACATCCTTAATAGCAGTAGCAAGGGAATGACATTCTCTGCATCAGCCGGTTTGATAACACTTAATGGGGCAGGCACTCATCTCATCTCTGCTACTGTTAATGGAGATCAGGCTTTACGTGTTGTCAATGGCTCAAACGCTGCGAATGCCCGTGCAGTCATTCAACTATCCAATGACGTTGGTAACTGCTATCTTATGTTCTACGGTAGCGGCAATACTGCTGGTGCTAGTGGAATTGCTCAGGAATTACTTCTATTACAGCAAGCAGCGGCACCACTCGTGCTTAGTGCATCGAATGCGGCTGGCACTATTAGATTTATTTCAGGCGGCACTACGGAATGGGCACGTTTTACTGCTGATGGTGGCTTTGGTCTCAAGGATGGCATTACTGCACCTGCTACACTAGCGGGATTCGCATTAATCTATATTGATACTGCTGATGGCGACTTAAAAATAAAATTTGGCGACGGCACTGTAAAAACAATTGTCGTAGATACGTAATAAATTTTTAAATCGGAGTAACAATGGCAACAGTTATTAAGAAACCAGATGACACTTTTATTGTTACACTTGATCTAAAGGAACAGAAAACATTAAATCGGATGGGTAGTGAACGACCTGCTCCACAATTTAATAAAGCTGAACAATTACAAGAAGAGATTACAAATCTTCTATTATTAAGGGCTCAAACATACAGAGCAATTGATGGTCCTTCATTTCGTGATAAATATGAAGCATTATCACCTACGAAACAGGCAGAAATTGATGTGATTCTTAATTCGGTGTAAATATGGAAATTAAATTAGGACAATTAGTCCAAGCTGAAGAAGTTCTAAATACGATTGGTAAGCAATCTGTATCTATTAAGACTGCTTATCATCTAGCTAAATTAATGAAACTTGTAAAAGAAGAAACTTCTATTTATCATCTTAAGAGAGAAGAATTTATAAAAGAATTAGGTGAAAAAAGAGAACCTACAAAAGAAGAATTAGCAAAAGGTGTAAATGGTGAAATATTCGAAGTTGCTAAAGATAAAATACCAGAATTCGTTAAACAAATAAATGAATTGTCAGAAATTTCAGTCACAATTGATAAATGGTTATTATTAACATTAGAATTATTAGAAAATATCGATATATCTGCGCAAGATGTCTTATTCCTCGATAGTTTAATTATCGAAAAAGAATAATGGCTCCGTATTACTCAATCGCAATCGAAGCTGCACTCGATACTGATGAAGGATCCTTTAATATTCGTTCATTCGATTCTGATACTTTCGATGTCGTAGAAAATGCTCTTGATTTAAATGCAATGGCTTCTCAAGGACTAAGTTTAAAATATGGAATAGAAGGAAATGGTCCTTTAGATCGTGTTGCGTCTACAGGAACACTTTCATTCACATTAAGAAACGATGCTCTTGCTACAGAAGGTCAAGGATGTTTCTCTCCAGGACATCCTAATGTATGTGAAGGATGGACATTTGGAATTAGAACTCAAGTTATATTTACTTTCCTTGGGATAAATTATATTAAATTCTTTGGCAAGATAGACACAATAGATCCTGATGCTGGAATGTATTCCTCGAAGAAGGTTCATGTAGTAGCTTACGATTATATTAAAGATTTAGTAGAATCTGATGTTCGAGAGATAGCTACTCAAATAGATAAAACGGAAGCTGAATTAATTGACTTAATTCTAGATAGTTTACCAGATGAGAGTCAACCATCAATACGTGATATTGATACTGGTATAGATACATTTCCTATCGCATTAGATAATTTAGGTGAAGGTGTTCCTGCGCTTACTGTTATTCAAGATCTTGCAGTCAGCTCTCTTGGTTATGTATTTATAAAAGGTGATGGAACATTTTGTTATCGAACTCGTCACAGTAATACAATTGGAGTCAGTCAATTCTCATTTGATAATAATATGCACGAATTAGTAGTACCATCGTCTTTAGAGAATACATTCAATTTAGTAAGAATAGATATTCATCCAAGATCAGTATCTGCTAGTCCAATAGAAGAATTATATAGTCTTCCATTCGAGAGTTCTATTACACTAGAATCTCTTGAAGTACGTGAACTTGAAGTACAGTATACAGATCCAAATGATCGAGAAACTTCAGTTGGAGGATTGGAGATTGTTACGCAATTAGTTCCTGGAGTTCATTATAAAGCAAGTACCGTAAAAGATGGGCATTCCTTTGGAACGAATAATAGTACAGGAACAACTGTTATCGGAGTCAATCCAATAGGTACAACGGTAATCGCCGTTACTTCTGTAGCTCCTGTCTCTACTGATATTGTTTCAAATTCTATAGCTAATCCTTCAATTGTAACAACTACTGGAGCTCATGGGTTAACAACCGGGCAAAGTGTCACAATTTCTTCTGTAGTAGGATCTAGTCCTACAATAAATGGTCAGAGAATTATTACCGTTCTTTCACCTACTACGTTTTCCATTCCTGTATCGGTAACTGTAGCTGGAACGGGTGGAAGAGTCACAAAATCTACTGGATCATTTCTTTCTCGTGATATTATTTCCATCGGTGGTAATACCTATACTGTAGTAAGTACAGTCGGTGGGCAGACTCCTACTTCTATTACGATTGAAGAACCAGGATTAATCGCTGCAACAACAGTCGGACAACTTGTTACTCTTTCTGCTGTAGGAGTTGACATTACAGATGATATAACTGCTGTATTGACTCCATATAGTTCTAATGCTAAATTTCTATTGACTAATACAGGAGGATCTACAGCTTATATTATTCTTCTTAAAGTTATAGGAAAAGCTATAAGAGACCCAGGACCACAAACTGTTATATCAGCAGATATACATCCTCCTGGTACTGATACGAGAAGAGTTAGACCATTAGATATAGATTTACCTTATCAAGATGATATTAATGTTGCACAATCAGCAGCAGATACAATCTGTCAGATATATGAACTTACTGAAGGACAAGTATCATCTATTTCATTTTTAGCCATAACTAATGATTTAATGATTCAAGCTCTAGAACGTGAACCCGGTGATAAAATTACTATCACGGAAGAAATGACTGGATTAATTTCTGTTATAGGTCTAATTCAATCTGTATCACTAGATATACAGTCAAATAATGTTCTTGTATGTACATGGGGATTATCTCCTACAAGTTCTTCTGAAGTTTGGTTATGGGGAATTGCTGGTCAATCTGAGTGGGGAGAGACTACTTACTACGGATTTTGATTAAAAGCAAGAGAAATTAAATGTCATATACACCTCCTCCCGCAGTAACGACAGGACAATTGGCTACAGCTAGTGATTATAATACTTATGTCAAAGACAATATTATAGCATTACATAGATTCTGGACTATTCTGGATAAATCTGGTACGTATGCAGTAACTCCTGCTGACGTGAATCTTCGGACCATTATTCAATGTACTGGTACATTCGTTTTATCTTTACCCGCTGCGAATAATGCTTCTATAGAAGTTCCTGTGAATGGACTTCGTATAGTTAATATTGGAACAGGTGTTATCACGTTAACACCGACTTCACCTAGTACAATTATAGGAGCTGCTACATTCACAGTAACTATTCAATATCAATCATTAGAAATTATACCTGATTCAGCTACTAATGATTGGAGAATCTTCTAATGTTTCTTCCATCGTTATATAAATCATTACAGAAAATTGTTGTTACAAATACAACAACTCTTCCTCTAGATGTTACCATAGCATCAGTAGACACTAACTATACAAGAATTTCTACGCAAGGAGCAGAATTATATCATTTTTATAGATTTAGAATAAATCTAACATCTGCCACAAATGTGAGATTTCATGATTTTCATAATTCTTCAGGAAATCCTGGTCTAGCTGCACGTACGACACTCGTAGTTGAAGAATTTGTAGGACTCTTCTTTCATCAACCATTTTATTATGGTTCTATCACATTAGCAGAAACAGTGGTAACTAATAATGTAAACACAGGATTAACTCTCCATTCAAAAGCATTTCTAGTATCATTAGGATTTGAAGTCACATTTAATCAGGCACTAGCAGCACCGTTTGAAACAACAGCAGATCTTGCTTTAAGTGGATCTACTGTAACTGCAACAAGAACACATGCTAATAGCAATGTAGGTAATTTAATCTGTGGATTCATTCTTATAGATCCAAAATGACTAGTCCTATTTGGCTTAACGTCATGCGATTCGCAGAAGGTCTCCAAGAAATTCCTGGGCCTAAAAGTAATCCTGTCATCTTAAATTGGAATAAGATGATAAATGGCCCTAAGTGGTATGATAATGATGATAAACCGTGGTGTGCTCTTGCTCTTAACGCTGTTCTTTCTGTTTGTGGTCTCCCACTAGCTGTAGGGAATTCCATCCCTCTCGATAAATATGATTTATTAAGAGCGAAATCATTCGAGACATGGGGACATGCCATTGCTATCCCCACCCTCGGATGCATCATGACTTTCAGTCGTCCTGAAGGTCATCATGTAGGATTATATCGAGGGGAACGTAAAGACGCTTATTATATTCTTGGCGCTAATCAGTCGAATACAATAGGGTCTGTATGGATTTTAAAGAAGCGTCTTACATCAATACGTTGGCCTGTTAATGTTGAGATGGTTAGTACAGGACGAATTTGGCTTACAGATAGTGGTGAAGTATCTACTAATGAAGGATAATTATGAGTTGGTTTAGTAGTCTATTTCGTTGGACTAGGAGAAAAATAATGCCGTCACCTACATTTATTAAAGCAGCAGCAGGACTTCAATGTGGGTTCGGTGATTTTCTTGGTCCTGAATTATTGAATGATATAAAAAATCAGGGATTTACCATTTTACGATTAGATATACAAGAAGTATCACCGCAGAAAGGGGATGCTCTAGCTCAAGAAGTTATAGATGCAGGGATGCAGCCATTATGTATCGTTCGTTATGCTGAACAATTGAAACATCTACCTAAAGGAACTTTAGCCGAACTCGGTAATGAGCCAGATATATCATCCAATAAATGGATTGTGGAATCGTATACAAGAGAAGCTTATCGTTGTGTCGAAGAAGCACTTAAATTAGATATGCGTCTATATCTAGGTGCAGTAAGTAATCTACATAAACGTGGTTTTGACTTCTTACAGAAATTACCATGGAATTCATGGCCGTCTGCTTGCTGTAGTGTTCATCGATATCCAGATGGGAATTCACCTTTAAATGCCCATAAAGGAAGCTCTTCACGAGAGGAAGAAATTAAACGTCTTCGTGATATTATTGGGTATAGTCGTCCTATCGCGATTACTGAAGTAGGATATCACGATACACAAAATGGTTGGTCGCCAGAAGCAGTTGCAAATCATATGGAATGGGAACGAAAATTTTTCAGTAACCAAGGAATAGAGATTGTAGTTGCCTATCAGTTGAATGATGGAAATGATAGTTCAATTGACGCACATTTTGGTTTTCGCAATTCTTCATATGAATGGAAGCCAGTTGCAAAATCATTTACTGAAGCAGTCTAAAGGACATTATGCCTAATACCAATCCACCGTGGCCTCCTGAAAGAGATGAACAGTCAATTAGATTCTGGGAGAAATTACAGACAAGATATGATAGAGGAAATATAGATTTCATAGGGGCAGTCCGATGGCCTTCCGAATTTCGTATGCACATGGCGAATGGAATATCTGAAGATAATACATGGATTACAATTTCGAATGCGATTGATGCAATACGCTCAGGAAGACAACCAGACCCAACATTACCAGGTCCATATGATCTTCCATGGGCACCTGAGATGGACAGAGATTGTGAACCATTTATTAACGCACTTCGAGGAACTTATCAGAACGAACATCCTAATAAACCACAATCTGTAGATGCAATTGGTTATGTTCGTTGGGGCAGTGAATTCCGTATGCATCGCGCTAATGGAATGAATCTTGATGAAGCATGGGAAGCTGTTCTACAAGAAATTCGTAAAATATGGCGTAGTCAGATGCCAGTTCCTGTAACGGATAATCGTCCTTTTATAGGATCACTCCGTATAGAAAACAAACTATTCCGAGATGATGCAGGATATCGTCGTGTCTTTTTTACATCCTGGTTCCCAGCTCTTCGTATACTTCGGGACGATCCGAATGAATTCTATCGTCAGTTGGATGAGATTGTAAAAGCAGGATATCAAGGGATTAGGATTTTCCTCGCTGTAGGTGGTTGGTCTGATTTCTGGGACGGACGTGAAGTAGTTCCTATTACATTCCAGAAATGGTGGTATACTGGTAATATGCTTCGTAGTGATCGTTACGGAGATATTCTTCAATCATGGCCAAATTACGATGTTCTACTCAGTGAATTATTAGATGCTTGCATTGCTAGGAATATACGTCTCCATATCACTGTAGGTGACTTTCAAATAATCTGTAAAGATCCTACAATAGAATTAGAATTCCATCGTAAAGTCTCTTCTATCTGTAAACAAAAAGGTGGAACGACTGTAATAGCCTTTGTCGAAGCTACGAATGAATTCCCCATTAATAGACATGGAAGTGATAGTCCTTCGTCTATCGAACAGATGGGACGTGTATTAAAAATATGGTCTGATGCAATTCCAGGGATATTAACGGGGCAAGGTGCAATCCCTCAAAATGAGGAACCAGCTTCTCTTCGTTTAGCATCTACTCATGGAAATGTATGTGTAGTGCATACGACTAGATCACCTTTCCAAATGAATCTTAAACGAACTTTTGGATTAGTTTATTGGGAAGGAGATTATCGAGGATTTCCTAAACCATTCTGGCAGGGTGAACCTGCTGGTCCAGGATATGATTCATTTGACCCAATGAATGATCCTGCTGCTCTTACAGCACTCTACGCTATGCACGCTCTCACTGGACAGGCAAGCAATCAATTTGCTGGTCCTTCAGTTCGATCCCTCGAACCATTAGAATCTGTATGGGGATTCCGTGAACTTCCTAGATTATTTGCCAAGCATCTACCAGAAGATGTAGCTACATGGGAACATGGTAACAATCGCTACGGTGGAATTGAATATTGGTGGAAGAATAATATCTTTGTGACATCTACTTGCAAAGATTGGGATCCTTCTCCTCCACGCAATATTGCTGAATGGACATTATATTCAGGAGATAATGTCTCAAATGGAGCAGGGACACCTCCTCGTGGTACTGGATTATTAACCGGTCGTTTCTTTTAAAGGATGATTATGTTGAAACTATTTTTATTCTTCTTGATCTCTATATTCATTGCATGTGGACCAAAACTCCCACCGGACATCTCCTTCGAGGGGAAGATGGCTGTTCGTGGAACTCAGGTCATTGCAGCTCTCCGAACAACTCTACCTGCTCTTAAACAGGCTACGTGTCAACCAGGAGTTGTTCAACCATGTTTAGCTCCTGCGGATACTGATAAGGTCGTAGCCCATATTCAGGAAGCTAGTAAACTCTCTCAAGAGCTGGCATTAGTATTAGTAGCAATCGATGAAGCTCAAACAGCCGCATTACAAGAATCTGGTTTTACCAAAGCTAAATTGATATTAACTTCAATTCAAAATTCTTTAATGCAAGCTTCTATAGCACCTAGTGAAGAAAATGGACGACAAAAGGTCGTTGAGATTCTAGGAACAGTTATCAATCTTCTTGTCGCCGTTCTTTCATTCCAATAGGAAATCAAATGGATTATCTAACAACAATTAATTCACTTGTCACTTTAGCAGTTCAGTCTATTAATGCTGCTCGCGCAGTACGAGATGCTTCTCGTAATGCAAACCCTACTGTAGCAGAATCAGAATTTCCATCTGATTTTGATCTGATCAAGAAATTTTTAACGGAAGCTCAGTTGCTAGATAAAGAGTCTTCAGAACTCCGGGAATGGCTCAAGACATTACAGGAGACGTAACTTATTGATGGGACGGGAGTTTCTCATAGGGGGAATATGAGGATCCCCATTGATAAGACGTAACAAGGGCGGATAGGGTGTGGCTTCCCTATCCGTTCCTAGTTCTTATTCATCTTCGATCTATGACAATACCTAGACCTAAGATTCTAGCTTCGAGGATGGAACGGTCTAACTTAGCCTGTAGTAAGCGAGCACTACATTCTGTAGCTAATTCTTCCACAGATTTCAATTGACACGATAGAATGTCTCGATATCGAGTGATGTCCTTTGTACTCTGATTACTATAATCTTGAATCGATTGTTGAGTAATCATCTCGAATTTTGTCATTCGACGTTCTTTAACCTTCGGTTTACGTGACGCAGTTTTCTTTTTCATTTATCTTCCTCATTAAATTTTCCGTCTTTTCCTCTTGGTTGTAATATGTGACTATCTTTATAAGCACCTCTTTCTATTCTTTTATGATGATGTTCTTTTACGTGTTCAGTTTCATCTTTAGGCTCAAGATTATCTGGATGATCATTTAATCTATTTTCATCTATATGATGAGCGATTTCATTTGGTAAAAGTAATCTTCCAAGTTTTTCTTCTAAATTAATATCAGCACGTTTAGCGTATGGAAACCATGACTTACGATGATAATCAGGCTTATAGATTAAGAAATATCCATTTCTAATTATTTCTCCTCCTTTCCAATTAGGATTATCAATTCCAAATTTATCTTTTCTTGTTAGTTTTTCTCTTTGAAGAATTAGACCAATAATTCCTTTTCCTACATGAAGTTGTTTGGCAATGTCAGAAATCTTTTGACCAGATGTATATAGACTTATTACCTCCTTCTTTAAAATATCGTAATCTTGGCGACTTCTAGTCATTCATCCTCCCAATGGTCGAATCGAGGATGACGAAAATTCATATCTGGCGTTTTCTCTTGAAATTCAATTCGGAGTTTTCTACCGATAGCTGGATGTATTTTATCTGGGATAGCTTCTTTCTCAAGTTTACGGCATTCCTCGTCATTACGAGTTTTTACTGTAGTTACGACTCCGTTACTATCATCCCGTAGGATGATTGTAGCATATGGCCCTCTGTCATTGATTAATCCTCGACTAGGCTGAAAACCAATTACAGTTAGAACGGCAGATTGAAGCTTTTTGATTTTTATCCAATCCTTTGAACGTTTGTGTTGGTAGACAGCATTACGTCTCTTTAGAATAAGCCCTTCTCCGTCTCGAGCCCAAACTGCATCTCTAAGAGCATAAACTTCGTCCATTGTATTGACGTTAGTCGAGGGATTTAATACGACGGAAGACGTTTTAACCGACTTAAATAGTTCCTCTAGGATCATTCGACGTTCAAATTGCTTCAAGTGAGTAGTCGGTTGATTTGCTATGCTAATTACATCGAAAACACAAAAGACGAGATCGGGAAGATTGGTGAGCTCAACTGCACCATAACTACGTTTCCCCTCGACATAGATCTCTCCATCTAAAACGGACTCAGGAAATTCGCTTAGATCCTCCATGATATGGGTAGGGAGAGGATGAATTTTCTGTAATCGAGACCACGGTGTAATCTTACGTTTGGTGAAGAGATTCGAGGAACCAGTCTCGATCTCGCATTCGATACGGATTCCATCTACTTTTTCCTCTGCACTGTATTCACCAGGATTCAGGATAAATCCTGGTTTCATCGGATGAGCAAGCATTACCTTTTGAAATGCCATATAAATTTAGTGTAGCACAGTTTGTTAACGATTACAACTTCTTAATTTTCTTTTTCTTACGAGGAGCAATATCAACGCTGAAAGCTATTTCCATCCTAGTCTGATACATAACTGATGCACATGAAGGATGCCTAATATCATCTTTACATCTAGGCCATTGACATTTAAGATAAGGACAATCAAATCTAACTATCCGTTTTGTCATATAATCATTTATCCATTGATCTTTCTAATTTTCTTCTTTCATAATGAAAATTCAATCTACAACTATCATTACAGAATACTTTTGTAGGATCTGTAGTCCAAAACTTCTTTTCACATCTAATACGAACCTTATATATTTTTCCTTCATATAGAACTTCTCGTAAAGGAAGATACCCAATACATATCTTCATACGATTTCTATACTTATATTTAAATTCTTCTCGCTGTATCTGACCTTTCCCGTGGTATCCCTTTTTCAAGAACACGCTAACCCCCTTTGTTTACAATAGGTTACAGGCGGAGCTTTAAATTTGCCTTATAGGGCCGTAACACGGCAATAGCATAGTATGGGGCTATTGCCGTGTTATAACTACCATTTGAATGGCCCTAGAGGGCTGTAAATGCGGTCTAATATGCCCTGTAAAGCGCGGTATGGGCCGCGCTATACCGGCATAAATTACGTGATTTTCCATACCCTGTCCGTAATTTTCTGGTAAGTTCCTAAGAGCTCCTGATATATCCTCTTGACTAAACGCTTAAGAGGATCATTAATCATCGTCCAGATAAGACTCCACGGCCAATACGTAATCCATGATAAGAATCTTGTTTTATGCCTACTGGGATCAGTCTTAGCATGTGTCATATAGACATCCCATCTATCCATATATTCTGGAGGAATGTTTGTTCCTTTAATACTGTGATGTTCTATAAATCTTTCCTTCGTTAATTGGAATCTATTCGTCTCAGAAAACCACCATTTAACTATAGACCAGATAGCACCAATTACAAAATATCCTAAGAAGATTTCAATAGCAATCCATGGATGATCCCATAGATAAGTAAATGGTTTATTTTCACTAAAGAATTCAAATGATAATAAGATAGCGATTAATAAAATTGTGGAAATACCAAAACCAAAATCATCATCTTCATGATCTAAAGTCCAACATAAAACGCAAGAATATAAGAATAAAAGAATCCAGAAAGGGGTAGTCCCTATGACTAATACAGTAGCTAGAATAGCGAATAGAGGAGCACCCCAAGTAATTAATCCTCCGATTATCAAAGCTAGAACGATTAAAACTAGCATTATTTCTATCATAGTTTCCTTCATATGAAAATAGCCGTGGAACCTACTGCAAGTTCCACGGCTCAACCGCCCATCTTTACTGACTAGTGCCAGTAGGCATTCTTGAACGAGTGCCTAACGTCTTCATCACACCCTCGAATGGCGTTCCTCGAAACAATTGTGACAGAACGTCCGCTGTACTGACTCCACTCATCGCAGCCATAGGAGCCAGTGCTACTGTCATCTTACCAATCAATTCTTGATCAGCAAATGCAGTAAGAGCAACTGCCAACTTATCATCAACTGCCGCAGCTCTCTTGACGATTTCCTCGGTCTCACCGATGATTCGTTTGAGTTCGACATCGACGAGTCGCTGTTTTGCATCGGCTTGTTGCTTCGCTATCGCTTCTTCTCTAGCGATAGTTTGTGTATTGATCTCATTGAGAACTAACTGCTCAGCTTTTTGCACTTCTAATTTCTGAGAAGTTATTTCTCCATACGACTCAACTTCAGCTAACGATGAAGCTGTAACCGCTGCTGTCTTTCTTAATGCTAGTTCACTGGCCTTCTCAAGTGTCTCAGTGATAGCAGTAGCCGATTCACGTTTGAGCCTCTCGCTTTCCTTCGTGAATTCTAAGTCCCTCTGCTCCTTCGATAATTTCAATGCAGAGGTAAGAGCATCCGTTTGAGCACTCCCCAACAATCCGGCTACAGCAGGATTCTTAATAGAAACATCGAGGATTTCGATGTCGTATACGTGCATTCCGTTTTCATCAAATGTTCGACCGGGGCGTTTTCCATCGACTGCTATACCTAATGTAGCATCGCGGATGATATCGATGGTATTACCGTAGAAGTCGGTGATGTTCTTCCTCTTTGCGGCATTGCGGATGATCGACCGCATATGGTCGCATAGGAGTCGAACATAATTCTCGACAGAGAACCACTTTTGATCATCACCTTCGAAGTTCATTCTGTAGGAAGTAGTCAATGTAACTTGAACTAAATCCTGTGTTTCAACTGTCATCTGATCGGATACCTTGTTGTTACGCACACGTAGGTATACAGTCGGATACAATTTAACATCAGTCTTCGGCGTTCCTGTTGACAATTCAATAGGAGCTAACGTCTCATCGTATTCGAGGAGGACATTCTCAGGGCCGATGACTACACGACGCTTCCCTGTCTTGTTCACAATTAGAACAGCGTAGCCTGCCCAAACTGCGATTGAGACGGCACCCTCATATTTGGTATCGAGAGTGATAGTACGTGGTGGTGTAAATTGAGTTCCACGTGCGAAAGTATCACCAGCGATACTCTTACTCGTAGACTTCATCAGTTTTTGAGCATCCTCCTGCACCATGAAATTGGAATACATGGATGCTGTAATAGGACGCCCAACTTCATAGGCGGATGATCCATCACCTTTATTCAGTTCCTCGAGTTCCTTGTTGACTGCAACAACTTTTTCGTTGTTAGGATACCACAAACGAACAGTCTTCTCAGAAAGAACACGACGAATGATGACTTCCTTGCGTGGGTCGCATAAGAGCATACGTGGCCCACGGACGAGATTCACTTCGCCAGTGTTACGGTCGAGGACGTAACGACCTTCCCCCGGTGGGATCGCCACAGCGTAATGCTTTGTTTGATCTCCGTAGCGAATGATGCTATGTTCTTCGCGTTGGAAATAGATGGCCTGTTCAGCTCCAGTGATAAAGAGTTCATCACCGACTTTGTATTGTTTATCACCATCTTTGTAATCCGCAATTACCTTGATGTATAAGCCGCTATTCGCATTGAGTTCAATAGCCCTGAACTTTCGGCTACCATCCTTCAATACGAAAGTCTCAGTGGGTTCCGGGAATACGACTGCCGGCCCTTGAACGAATCTCTTGTTGCCATTCTCGCCGAGGAGAATACAATATTCGAGACGTTCGAGAGTAACAGCTTCACGTACGTAGTTCTTATTCTCATCGGGGACAACTTTAACTCCCGTAGGAGGAATGAAGAAGGCAACTTCCGTTCCTTTGATAATAATCAATTGCCCGGGAACGAACTTCTTCATCTCGGATAAAGCTACCGGAGTTGGGGTACCGTCACCATCTTGTGGTTTTACTACGGCTTTCTTCCAGTTTTCACTTGCTTCAGTATCATTATAGACCTGAGCAAGTAAATATTGATTCGAGCGCAAGTGATGACCCTGAATGACATTCGCCATCTGACCAGGCCATAATGAGAAATGGATTGGTCCAGGAAGGTTGACCCTATGACCTACCTTCAATGGTATAGAGACGGACGAAGCTCCATCCCGTGGGTAACTGTCCGCAGGATTATACAGTGCGATGTAAAATCCTTCAGGAGCGATTGGATTCGTCTGAATTGCTTTATCGGCATCCGTTCGTGTAAAACGTCTTTCTTTCTTATTCCATACAACTGGTTGATCAGTATTCGACATACTGATCTTGTTAGGTCCAACTATTGTATTCACAAGCCCCTTCGTTGTGTCTAACACGAAGGCGAACTCACCAGGAGCTAGTACTAAATCTCGATCTCTACCCAAACTATTTTGATCCATTTTATCCTTTCCGTCATTAACGAAGAAGTGCGAAGGGAGGGACTCGAACCCTCATGATCTTACGATCGGGAGATTTTAAGTCTCCTGTGAATGCCAATTCCACCACCTTCGCTCAATGATTGACTTTACCATTACAGCTACGAGAACAAAATATTCCTATCCAAGGTTTACATTTCTTATTTCTAACTTGATGAATAGTTGGATTAAATTCTTTTCTACAAAACTCACAAATCCAAATTATCTTAGAAATATCTTCTGTATGATGTTTTCTATGTTCAGGCCTTTTTAAAACTTCAAAATTATTATCTTCATTATTAGCATGGTTTAAATCTTTATGATGAACTTGTTCATCTATTTCTAAATATCTATTTAATATACATTCCATTCTATATTTAGGATAAGAAACAGTCATCCTTTCAATTATCGTACTGTTAATATCTCGCTTAACTAAACAGACATGGAGTCTTCCATCAGGTCTTGAATATGGTCCGTAAACCTCATATTCTTCATACACGATGTTTGACTCCATGTCTATTCAAAGTGGGCCATCTTGGACTTGAACCAAGAACCACTCGATTATGAGCCGAGTGCTCTGACCATTGAGCTAACGGCCCTTGTCGCAGGTCACTGTTATCGGCATAGTCTCTCTTTGGGGAAAGAGTTTAACCGCCCAACCACGCCAGTGACCTGCGACAAATCATTAGAACGGAACGTCCTCTTCTTCACCAGCAGTTTCAGGATGACCACGGTCGATCTTGACATCAAGATCCTTCATGGCATCCCACATTTCCTCACCGAGTTTGTAGTCTTCCTCGGTGACCCAATCCGCATTATCGACGAGATAGACCTTATGCGGCTTGGGCTTCAGTTCGAGACCTGAAGTGATTTGGTATCTGCCAGCGAAGATGGGTTTGTTACGCGTCGCGATTAACCCATTCAGTGCCTTCGCGACTTTGATACCACTCGACTTGAAGCTGAGTGCAATCATCTCACGACGTGGATGACCTTCCCCAGGAAGAATCACTGCGAGGAAATCACGGAAGAGAGTAGCCTTCGGCTTCTCACCATTATCCCCCCACTTGAGACGAGGATCACCCATTGGCACGTTAGGATCACGGACACCACCGCTGGCGTTCTCAGTGAGAGGGATGAATTCCATTGCACGAAGGGAATCCTTCCTCAGGATTTGAACATAGACTGGCTGAGGGTAGATCTGCTTTGTTAACGAGTTGAAGAGATCCCCCGGTTTCATACCGGGGACCATTTTAGGGTCACCCTCGGTCACCTCAGGACTGAGAGCCTGAGCAAGGCCCAAGCGAGGAATAAGCATATCCTCCTTGGTAATTGTCTCGAGACCACGACGATCACCTTTCTCCATAAACGATGGAGCAGGTGCTAGTCCTCGTTCCTTTTCGACTTTTGCGACTTCAGTTTTCTCATTTGCCATCTTCGTTTTCCTTCATTCGATTTACCGGATGAATTGCTGACTTAACCGCCGTTACAGTTAAATCGCTCGACTATTCGTCTTCTTCCTTATCCTCTTCATCTTCTTCATCCTCTTCATCTTCTTCAAAGATATCTTCCTCTTCATCCTCAACTTCAACTTCAATTTGAGTAACAGTTACTTTGTCAAGGGTTCTAGGAAGTTCATTAGGACGTAATGTACTGTTATAGAATGTAACCATATCCTCTGCAACTGCCTGAGGATTTTCATGATCCTTAGTAAACATAGTAGATTCATCTTCTATATAGGTTTCATCCCAAGAACCACTTTCATCATGAACAGTTAATGTGAGTTTGCGTTTTATCATAATATCTCCTTTAAAGAATTCTCACTAGGCCATCTCCCTCGAATATAGCCGCAAGAAAGACAAGTCATGGTCATTCGAGGGTCTGGGTCATTCGGCCATTTCGTGATAGTTGGCCGCATACGTCTGTGTTCACACAATTTAGGATCTTCATTCCGTTCGATAATATCGAATAATGTTAGTTCATTATTCTGAAGACTTGTTTTCTTCATTGATTGTTTCAGTTGTCTCAATAACTTCAATCAATTTACGACCTAGTCCAGCGCAAGATCTACAAGTTTGAAGCATAGCCGCAGTCAAATTTCCTTGATTACCGTATGCAGATTCTTGTCCTCTACCACCGCATAAAGTACAAATTTCGTAGCGTTCCGTTTTTGTTATTTTAATCATTGTTTCCATACCATTTAATTTTCGGTTGGAAATAGACCTTCACTCCATCCGGTGCAGGCTGACCTTTCTCAGCTCTTTCCTTCGCAATGGAATTCATAGTAGAAGGCCATAGCTGTAGTGAAGATTCAAGACCATCTTTGATACACCAGAGACGGAATGCTTCCTTATCCTGAACCTTACCTACAGGTTCGAGGAGGACTTGAAGTTTCCGACCATCTGTCAGGAGTATAGTATTATCAGAAGCTCCATGAGTTCCCCAACCGAATTCGTCATGATCATAGGACTCGTATAGAAGTTGCTCGATTGCTGTGAGTTTCTCTTGAATGATCGATAATTCATCTTTCAAGTCCTCCTTTACGCTTCGAACAACAGCATATTCCTTAACTAATGATTCAGGAGTATGCACCGTCTCTGCTTTGATTTTCTCTTTGATGAGATTAATCTTATCTTGGTATTTAGGATCCTCTGGTGGTAGTTGATCCAATCCACCAATGATATGGTCATATTTGCCGGGTTTCTTCTTAGCCAATCAATGGCTCCTCTCGACGATAAACGATCTGTGTAAAGTTGCCAGAGAATTGCATTGCGATTACATCCCAGTCAGGATGATGTTCGTTGATAAATGCAACCGCAGCATGGAAATTACCCTGAAAATTCTCACAGAAATATACATATTTCATGAATCCATCCTTATGTTATCGGAGACCATGACCAATGTTTCCTTGGCTCGAGTGATAGCCACGTAGCGGATGTTATCTTCCTCGATATTATGGTAGCGCAGCGTATCCTTGAGAACAAATACCTTATTCGTTTCGAGACCCTTTGCCTTATGAACAGAGGAACAAACGATTAACCCTTTATCACCCTGTCCATCATCGGTGAATAACGACTCGATACGAGTAGTTATTTCATCGATATTCTTTGAGCCTTCGGACAACGAAATAAGCATATCGGTCTTGTCCCGAACTTCCTCAATTTTCGATTCAATAGTTGCTGTGCGTCCGTTAGTAGCCGCAGCAAGCAGAACCTTCAATCGAGAAACTTCCTTGGTTTCCCAGGATTCGACCTTACGTAGGAAATCGGGGACGGAAGTTGCCTTGAACTTACGAATAAGAGTAACTAACCCCTTACCGATGTCCTTGCCGGCGACTTTCGCACGTTTACCGGAACGAAGCAATTTAATTGCGATGCTCACTAATGGGGCGTTTACCCTAGAGAGGATAAAGTCACCAGGACCAGCGTGTCCTACAAGATGAGTTGTATGTAAATTAAGAACTTCACCTTCAGGATTATTTGGACCAGCCTCAAAATCAGGAACAATTTCCTGTGCAAGTCGAACTATGGATTGTGGGCACCTGTAAGTAGTATTCAGCCCCAATTCCGAAGCAGACAATTCCGACTTCAAACGGTCAATCGAATTGGCGTCTGCACCGCGGAAGGCATATAGGGCTTGCCGGTCATCTCCGACAATTGCAATCCTTCCTCGACATACGCCTTGTGCAATTTCGAGTTGAGAATTTGACATATCCTGGGCTTCGTCGATAACGACCATGTCAAATTCTTTTTGCAGCCAGTGATTACGCACTGGTAAAAAAATCATGTCACTACCATCGATTGTCTCACCGGACTTGATTTGTGAAGCAAGTTCCATCGCTTGGAGTGCAAATTCCTCGATGCGTTCGAGAGGGAACCCACTGGCGGCCCAGGATTCATCGGGTTCGCAT
>Ga0137348_1000002_pt1 | contig 62395 bp, 79 predicted proteins | sample EasRivERMLT600_2_FD_102293 | JGI IMG/M metagenome (GOLD analysis project Ga0137348, IMG submission 102293) | Soil microbial communities from meander-bound floodplain in the East River, Colorado, USA - East River MetaG ERMLT600_2 | ecosystem: Environmental > Terrestrial > Soil > Floodplain ...
TAATCTATGCAGACTTTTCATATTATTTCAAGCTGGTATAAAAATGTATATGGACATTTGCATTATGCAGACATTTCACATTATCCCCGCGCACATCAATATAATAAATGGACAAAGAAAAACCGACCTACTCAACCCGTGTGGGAAGAATAAGTCGGTGTATTACTAGCTAAATGTGTTTAGGTGGTAACAACATGTCCGTTTCGAAGATGTACGCTAAGAGTGCCCTCTGTACCCCACACAGTGTGGACAGGTATGATGTTCTCGCAAGTAGAACAATAGCCTACGCTACGACCATTTTCGTGTCGTACATCTATCTTTCTATTACCCGAACCGGGACAGTGGGCTGGTAGTCCCAGGAATCGTGCGTAGGTACTGTTAGGAGTTTTCATGAAACCTTCGTTAGAATCTAAGGGTGCCTCGAAGGGTTCCAGCTTGTATGGCACGCTGTTGGGTATCTGCTGTTCCACGTGATTCTCCATCCCATATGGTATACACTTGTCCACCAATACGAACCATAAAATCGTTCCGAAGAAACCCCGCATGTTTACCCAGATACCAAGGAGCCTTCATTTCATATGCCTCAAATCCGCGCTGTACTGCTGTAATGTGGCTGATTCTGTCGATACCCGCTGCACCACCTGTCACGATGATGTGTTCTGCTGGATCAAGCTGTGCGATCAGATACTCTACCTGATCGAATGCAGCTACATACCGCTGTTCGTAGTTTTCTCGAAAACTTCTTTCTGAGTGCTTATCCAGCCTGCTACCCGCGATAACTGTGATTTCCTTCATGTTACCACCTTTGCATACCCGGATCATATCGTGGTTGTGATTGTCTCCAATTGTACTCGTAGGTATCTCGTTCTTGTCTAGCACGCTGTAGTTGATTTATCAGGTTCGCTAGCTCTGCCCGTGCAACAGTTAACTCATTTTGTAGGTGGGTATTTTGTGTCACAAGTTCGACAATACGGTCGAGTGCTGCCTGCATATCAGTCATGGTCATCAAACATTTCTAGAGCTTTACGGGGTAGTTCTGATATCCCACATGATCGACTGCCTGTAAGTAGCGTGCCTCTTCGATATTGGTAAGCCTGCTCCCAGCTATGACTGTTAGGGTTTTCATCTTCCTCAGCCTCTTTGTCAGCATAGAGATTATCCATATGTTCATTAACCAGATCGGGAATACGCTCGATGGCATACCATAGCTTGTGCCATGTAAGCTCTGCCTCATCTGCACGAGCATGGCTGTTCTGTGCTGCTTGTACAGTTACATCGTACCGTTGCTGGAGTAGTTTGTTTGCTTCATGAGCCTCAACGAGTTCTCGTAACATCTGTCTATCAGATTTTTCTAGTTCTGCAATACGTGCGTGTAGCTTCATATTCTCCGATGCTGTACTATACAACGCAGCATTATTACCCCGCTCGTAGCACTCATTTGCAAACTCTCCTAGAACATTGTACTGCTCTGTCCAGTTCGTACCGCTATTGTGTAGATCACTCAGCACATCGATAATGAACTCAGTTGGTATGTAGTTTTCTCGAAGTATGCTCATTCTGACATCCTCTTTATGTATTCATAACGGAATCCGTTCTCTTTACCCACTTCGATGCCTTTGTCATACCCAGCACCCCATGTGAGTCGTGCCAGTCTGAGGTGTTCCGTAGAGAGTGTATCCAACCAATCACGTATCTCTTCCTGCACAGCTTCCTTTTCCTCATCTGTTTCAGGCCAGTCACCCAAGTTATCTATGTATGTCATATATCTAACCACACCACTTCTGTTTGTCCGTTATGCCCGTGTACTGCTTCAATATAGCTGATCGATGGATACAGGTTATAGCTGGTGTACTCAGTCAGCCATGTCATCGCGCACATGCCATTTGTGAAGCGCACACCCTCAGCGACCACCCCCGTTCCTGAAATACCTGATGTATCCTTGTGTCTGAGCAAGATAAACCTCTTCATCTGTGACTTGTTCGAGGATTTCGACAAGTCTATCGATTGGTCTGAATCGATAGGCTGGTATGCCGTTACGTAACTCTGTTCTCCCCGATTTGCTTCCTGATACGGGTATCTCAATGACATATGCGTTCATAGCCTCCTTTGGCAAGTACCCCACAAGCTCCAATACACTATACGGCTCTACCCAGAGTCCAACCACACCATAGTCATCATGGAAGGTCTCTGGCTGTTGTTTGGGTGGATAGAGGAAGTCTGGTCGGAGGTCTCCATGTCGTGTCTTGACACTAAGGGTGATATCCCCCCTCCACAAGTCTCTACGGTGACCATCTCCCCTACCCATGTGTAACCACGGGTCAAACATGCATCCTAGAGCCTTTGCCATTGCAAACTCCCCAGCTATGCCCATCTCGACTACCCGCAGGTTGCTATAGCGGGATACCTGCTTGGTGTTCCACTTCTTTGCCATAACCCGTATCTCAGCCTGTTCTCGTATGAATGCCTGTTCTTCCTTAGTCAGATAGGAGAGCATTGGGAAGTTTCTAGAAACTTGCATTGTTCTGTGCGACTCCCTCATCTACGCACTCTTGGAGCATGGTTGTTAGCTGTACATTCAGTGCAGATATGGCCTGTATCACCTGAAAGAGTGTTGCGATAGCCTGTCGTTCGAGATACAGATCATATGCATGTGGCACAGATAGGTCCATTTCTCCTTTGGGACAGTCACAGGTTGGGAATACTGCTTCTGGTAGCTGGTGATGCGTGGCTGGACCAGCGGGATGTGTTAACGTATACTCACCAGCACCATGATAGAAGATCGGATAGTTGCATACGGGACACGAACCCGACTTATAGAACCCACTTGGAGGGTCAGGATTGAGTACCTGACCCTGCAAGTTAACGAGTTTACCCATCCACAGGCTCATTTCCTTCTGTGCCATCTAAACATGCGGTTGAAGAGGCATCTACGAGTTCGTGTAGCCCCTCTCCATCGAATATTGGTGACTCTTCACCCGGATTTACAGCCCCGAACGGGTTTACGTGTTCTGGTAAACCCGGAAACACGAGATTTCCATCCTGATCGTAGACACCGGGTGGTCTAGCACCCCCAAATGACCCAATTTTGGCATCAAGCTGGTCAATACGCTCCTGAATGTCATAGAGTTCCCCATCAATCGAGGTCATATCACTACTATGAATATCCCAATGGTCATATATATCATCTTCGACCGCTGCAATCGCATTCCAGAGTGGTCTGCTCATCAAATATGAGGCTGCAATCGCTATAATGACCGCTAACAGGGCTGCTACTGCAATTTCCATTATTCTACTCCTTCGTTCTGATACTGTCCAGCATACAACGAGCTTTTCAGTGCACACGGCACCATCACCATGTGCCCGATACGGGTACCTACCTCGATATTGAATCCATGTGTGTTATGTACTATCAGACTAGACTTACTTACACCTTGATAGCCTGCATCCCATACCGCTGTTCCCATATCAACCCCACAACGCAGCAGGGAGCTTCTGGGCCACATCAAGCCCATATAGTTGGCTGGAATCTTAACGAGTTCCTCAAATTCGACCAGATACATGCCGGGATCGAGATGATACATGTTACTGGTCGGTACGATGCGTGTATACCTCGGCAAACTCTTATCATCCTGCCAGAGTGTCCCATATCCGTACATTTTATAGATTTGACTCAGTGTGAAGTCATATCCAACCGGTGTTTCGTGTGTAGAGCGGTACGGATCAACAATATCGATCCAGCCTAGCTCTGCTGGTATAAACCGCTCATTATCGTAGAGCAGGTTAACTCCACCGGGATGTAGGTTGAGTTGTCGGCCAAAATTCCACTCATTCCGCGATGGTACTTGGGGTTCTTGCTGGGAATCGTGTATCTTCTCTGTACGGTCTCGTTCTTCCGTGTCCATCAACTGCTGGCTCATTTCTAGTCTGTCTGTCACCAGAGATAGGCTCCATCGAGGTCTGTAGTCGTTCCACACCTTCCTCAGTTGGAGCTTCGTTATGCGGTTCCACATTTTCGACCATAGCACGGTAGGTTTCCTCTGTTATCACCAACTCCCTATCACGATCATTGAATACGGCCATGTAGGTCGTAACCGGGTGAGCAGCGAGTCCAGCCCCTTCCGATTCTTCGATTATGGCCGGATCGAGTACCCCATCCTCATAGAAGGCTCGTACTGGTGCGGAATGGGTGAATGCGATGATTGTAGTATCCATCGTGTGCCCAGCGATGGATGCAAGCGATGTGGGGAAGGGTCCGAGGGGTATACCCACGTTCTGTTCGATTTCGAGCAGTTGTTCGTGGGTAAGCACCACCCCTTCCTCTGTAATGACCGTATCTTGTATTATATCATTTTCGATCACGTTTGTCAAGGGCACGAGCCTGATGACCGGATTCCTATCCATTTGGGATGCTCCCATCCCCGATAATTAGTTCTACCTCAGCCAGCGTGGCTACCTTGACAATCATGCCGTTTCCTACGTTGACAGCGTAGCCATCGCGCTCTCGAACGACTCTGGAGCGTACTGCTGGTGCTTTGAGCCATTCTACGCTAGGTCGCTCCGTTTCGTTGCGTAGATCGTATCCACTGGTTATTTCATATTCTGAGTTTTCTAGAAAACTTATTTCCATTCTAGCCTCCTAGGCCGGTAATGCGCTAATAAACGCGGCAGCGATGAAAAACAGGATTATTCCAACAAGTATCGTTCGAATGTGTTCATTCATCTTGAAAAATCAATTTCGCACGAATTGCCATCACAATAGCGGTTATCAATACCATCACTACCCCCGTAATCACTCCAGTCAACCACAGGAGTAATTTCCTTACACCTTCGTTCATATTCTTCTGCCGTAATCCCTTCATATGGTGCCTGCTCATACATCTTGTGTTCATCGTTATTTACGAGAAATGATAGTGCTTTGACTACGGGAAGCGTTTGGCTGACAACAGCTTCAAGTTGTCCAATCTCTCGTAGTCCAACAGTACCAGTAAAGGATACGGCATTGTCGGCCCACACTCGTTGCAAGAAAGCTGCAATGCTAGCCTGCTCCCAGATACTAACTTGATCGACAGAACGTGTTCTTCCCCTTCCGGCTGATTGCATAGGGAACTGAAAGGAATAGCTGCCAGTTGGATCGGTGGCAAGGGGTTCATAGGGCACTCCTGCTTCTATTAAGCGTTCCACGGCAGGGTCGGTTTGGGCAAATGTAATTCTGCGAATGAAGGTCTTCTTGACCGGGTGATGGACACCGGGTGATACCCACGGTAGGAGACTGACCGTTCCAGATGGTTTGACCGTTGTGAGTCTGATGCTGTTCGGTACACCGGCTTCACTCGCAAGCAGAGTATTACTATTTCTGACAGTATCGTACCCATCATCGAGCCAACGATGAATATATGAGAAGGGGGTGGAGTCGATCCAGTCTGCAATACCCGATACCGATACCCCGATCCTCCGATTCTGGGCAACGACCGCATTGGTGTCGTAATCGTGTGATGGCAACAGTGCGACCGTTGATGCAAAAAAGGTAGCAGCTTCCAATATGTCGTGCCACTCCGCTTTGCTTGTAATGCGCGTTGGGAATGTCTCAACAAGATTACATAGCTCCTTACTATAGAGTGGAATCTCCCCACAGGGATTCATTCCTGTCGCAAAGTCTTCTCTGAGGAGGGGGTTGCCATTCCCAACTTTATCGCGATATCTGCCTCTCGTCCGTATGTTTCGAGCGTTAATAAATCCGGGTTCACCACGACCTTCCATCCCGACAATATGTGATACAAGGTCAGGGATTCGTTCGAAGTCTGCATCATTATCCATCCAAACGGAATTATTGGACATGTAACTATGTCCTGCACGATGCGCGTAATCTCCGGGTATCCAGAGTCCATCCTTATCCTCGTGTCCTATATCCTTCATAGAAACGAATATATCATCGTTGGGAGAGCCAATTGCTATCTCTGCGCTTCTTCGTACATTGCCTGCAATGACACAGACACCAATCAGGTTCATAATGTCGGCTGTAAGCTCCGTACCAGCCCTACGAGAGCCGTTTTCGGTTGCTTTGTCTAGTAGTTCTCTTATCTTGTTGTGTAGAGCTATCAGAGGCTCTGGACCGCTTGCAATACCCCCAAATCCCCGTATAAGGCTTCCTTTCGGCCTAACTTCGCTATAATCGAAGAAAACGGGCCGTAATATCATTTCATAGCTCTCAATAAGCTGTCTGGTCGCTTCTACCCATCCTTCACGGCTATCAGGCACAACAAAGGTTCGGGGTTCTCCTGATGGGGGAAATAGCATGGCTGTGTCGGTTGGAACACTAAATCCTACCCCTACACCCAGCATAAGATGATCCATAAGCCACGCTGCTGCATTAGATAGCCATATCATCGTATCGACATAACCACAGTTGTTCAGTGCCGCATTGCCACGGGTATAGACATATTCAGTACCCATTGCATACAAACTACGACCGGGTGGTAGCCATTTCATAGAGAACATCTGTTTGGCATAGTGCTGTGCTCGTAACTGCCATTCTCGTTCATCCCATCTACGACCGATGAGCGTATACCATGACTTACGAATATTCATGATTCCTTCGATGTTACGCTGGATTACGTGGTGCCAATGCTCCTGCACACCAAATGGTGACTGTTCTGGACCTCTGCTGTATGTGCGGTAGAAGGTTGCCTGACTGAGCAGCCCTCCACCCCACGGAACCGGTGTTTCCTCTAATTCTTGTATAAACCCCTTATCTAGATGGAAGGTCTGCTCTACCCACATTATTATCTAATTCCTCTGCTAGAATCCACGAATCGTTGTTTTCTGCGAATGCCTTCGCTGCTTCGATCATTAGCGGTGTTCGTTTTCTTTCTACCGGTCTTGGTTTGTCTAAGAGTGGGTCATCCGGTGAAAGTTCTTTTAACCTGTTTCGTAGTGCTGTTGTGTGTCTATATAGCTCATCCCAACAGTTAGGTATCCTCCATTCGAGAATACGTATAGCTGTATCTATATCCTGCCGAGTGCCGTATGTCATCGTAATACAGTTAACCGCATTCCTACGATAGTTGTTATACTCTCTCTGGAGTTGCCATAGTGCGCTATCCTTCACTACAGTTGTTCCAGTTCTCGCAAAAAGCGCATCACGAATTTATGTGCTTCCGGTTCTCCGTGATTCCAGTATAGAATACGTTCTTCTGCGCGTAGAAGACCACGCACATGGGCAATGCCGTTATGGTATCCATTCACTAGACCCTCTTCGTTGCCTTCATCATAGCCCCTCTGCCAGTCACCCTCACTACAGTAGCACTCACAGGTACAATCATCGAGTCCATCCTGATAGCCATCTTCGTATCGATCATCATCCATAGTATCCTCTATACTAGGTCTGGGTAGACCGCACCAATTTCCTTAGCCTCAGCGAGTGCTACTTCGCGCTCGTGTGGCAGAAGGTTGCGAATAAAGAATGGATCGTTCTCTGGTACTCCATGTGGTAGACCAAGCGGGTAGCAGCCCATGCAGCCACGCTCCGTGAACTGCACATAGCGTAGGACACCATCCACATGCATACGTACCATACCGGATGCTACGAGTCCATAGGCCGAATAGAACTGGTTTCCTAGTGTCTGGAACTTCTCATAGAAGGGTCCGATAACATAGAAGGTGTGGTCTTGCCATTGACTCGTAAGGGCTATACCCGGCCCTGATGGGTGATACTCTCCCGGTGGCTGTGGTGGATTGGAACCGGGGATAGGGATATGCTCCATATTGAACCATGCGGTTAGGAAGGCATCGACTGCCTTCTGGTTGAAGTCTCCTTGGTTGATAATGGCACGATCTGCTGGGCATGTGTGGCATCCGTGCTCTATAATTGTTCGCGTTGTAGTCGCTTTGAGACCCACCGACTGAGAGAAAACCCCGAGCCGGTCCCCAGCCGCTCCCACTGCCGTTCGTTTTTCAGACATTCCTCCATCCCCATATGCAGGCATTCCTGTTCGAGCGGTGAAATCTGGAATCCATAGCGGTCTAAATACGTCCCGTACGTCCGTGTCAAGATCATTTGTCCAATCTGGGTAGATGCAAAATACACCCCTACCCGCATTACTATTTCCTGAAAGTCCCTGAAAGTGAACCTCGACCAACATATCAGCTACCCAGCCGTTGTTGGCCCATCCTTGTACCTCGCGCACCGCTGCACCCAGATTCCCCGGATAGTCTCCTAGTCCATCGTTGGGTGTGTAGCAGCGCACATCAACACCCCACGCTCGTGCGGTATCGACATAACACTTTGTCAGTGGTCCGGTGAGTGCCTTCTCTGTCGCGTTCCCACCACTACTATTGTGGTGACCAGCACCAATCGCTAGCTTCAATACACGGGGCATATTCCCTCCATCTGCGGCAACCATGTTGCCCCTGCGTACAATCTCCTTTGGATAGTGGTCCCCCGCTTCGGCCCAATTGCCGTTGCCTAGATCACCGATCTGTGAACATACTCCTGCCTTCCCCGCTCCGACTGCGATCCAGTAGCGGTGTGATGCGTTCCAATATTCCTGTATAGGAATGGCCCACTTATCCTTTGTACCACGAAAATAGATACTCAAATGTGCGAATATAGCCAATACACCATCATCTATGTTGTCGAAGAATTCACCTTTGACACCACCACCTGTAGTGCCTAGACCACCAAAGTTAAACTGCTCTGGGTCAACATCTCCGGTAAAACGAAAATAGTTAGTCTCTTCAAACATCAATCCAGTGGCAGTTCTACCATCGAAGCTGAACTCACGCGATCTACGTGCTGTTTGGAGTGCAATCGCTTCTATCTGTGTGCGGGTATAGGCTGGCTGTCTACCCTCCGCATAGACCGCGTTGACAAAAGAATCTGGGTCAATCCCGAATCCGGTAGCAAGTGGGTAGGTTGTTAAGCTAATCGGATTGACTGCTGCGCTCATAACGATGCTCCTTCCTCTATATCATCATTACTACCCGGCATGTATATGGGTGTAATGCCGTGTTGGTGCAAAATCAAATAGAGAAAACTGCGTTCTTGTACCAACTCCAACGCACGAACATAGATATTACGTAGCTGGATGATTTCGGTCATCATTTCCGTGGGGTTCATATTTTCAACTGGTTTGAACACAACCTTAGAAGGTTGGGACATGGATTCTCTCCTTTCGTAATGTTTGACCTGTTTCATCCATAACTACATAATCCTGCCATGAGCGTATCCAGTCTACCATGATAACTCCACCGGTAAGCATCGTGAACTCACAGGCTACTCTGCCAGCTTGATCTGTGAGCATGTGACAGTCTGCCATGATTACGAGCCGGTAGGGTAGCTCTTTCCGTTTTGATTCATCACACCATATGATTTCATTGAGCAGGATATCCAGCACGACATTTTGGGCACTTCTCCACTCTATGATGTTATCTATCTCTGGATCGAGTGTATAGCGCATACTACTTCCCCTCTAGGGCAAGTTCCTGACAGCGTTGCTGTAGTGGGCAGAATCGACATACATCCCACTCAGGATCGTAGTGTTCCTGTGGAAGCTCTCCGGTGACCTCATACCATGCCAGCGGCTCTGCTAGTTCACATGCGTGGTGGTAGAGGTCTTCCATATCCCATATTGGGCACTCCACCAATCTGCGAGTTACGTTCTTCTTGCCTTCGCTCTTAACATACCAAATGTAAAGATGATCTACAGGAACATTCTGCCAGCGTAGCATCATACCATATAGGTTAATTTGGAGTACATGACTGTCGTACGGAAGTTGCCGTGTGGTGCGCTGCTTCGTGGCTGTGTCGTAGTATACGAAGTCACCGATGGTCTTCCAGTCATATAGGCTGCTGTACTCACCATCCCAATAATCAGCGGTACCCTGCATTGTCATCGTGTGTGGTCGTCCATCACGTAGTTGAAAGCGTAAGTCCATTGATAGAAACATCTCTGTTTGCACGGGGGGCCACAGAGTGATATCTGAATAGGTTGCTATCTCCCGATGATATGCATTTCCCGTGAAGGTAGTCCAAGCAGCTTCGAGGTCTTGGCTATACGGTTCCAAGCGTTTGAGAACCCTCTGCCTCGCGCAACCCCCAGCAGAACTAGGGGATAGCCAGTCACCATCGACACGCTCGTTGTGCATCGCTTGTAAAACAGGAGCCGGGAATTTTTGGAACTCTCCGTTCTTTCGTGCCATATCTAAGGCTTCCTGATATGATACCTGTGTTCCATCTTTGCATGTCCACCCGATTGATGGCATACTAAATTCCCTCGCGTTCGTTACTGCATCTTGTACATATTTGTGATAGCATTATTCTTCTCTCATGAGATCACGAATCAGTAGAATTTCGTTAGCTTGTGATTCACATAATCCAAAAGCATCAAACTCTTCTGCATCAATATCTTCTGACCCTCTCATGTCTTCAACAAGCTCTAGCACGTTGTAGCATAGACTATACGCACGATCCAGTATCTTCTTCTCTAACCACTCTTCGTGACCAACTTCCTGTAGTGGTGTCACACTCTGCTCCAATGCTTTATCAACAACTGTCTTAAACACATTTTCTGACAGTTCGACAAGATTACGTAGTGCTTCCTCGTTTGCTTGTTGTTTTTCACTGGTTCCGAAAAAGATCGCGTAAAGCTCGGCCCCGCTCATCCTCTCCATAGCTGCACAGATATTCCGTGATATCTTTTCCGGTGGGCAAGGATAGCCGAACTGCATTGTGAAGTGTGCTTGCCAACTGATCGGCAACCTGCTGACCACTTGTGTCCATGTCAAGAAGAATGTAAACCCCTGATCGTATGCGCTCGAACTGTAGTAGGTTGCTGATACTCCCGACTCCGGTACTGCTCGTAATAGCATCCATCCCCCATTGGGACAGCAGATATGCGTCCAACTCTCCTTCGGTGATAACTGTTGGGCTTCCGCTGGGATTGGGTCTAACACATACACCTGATTGGCCTTTCGGTATTAGGTATTTGACTTCATCGGGGTCACAGTAGCGTTCATCTCTTCTGAGCTTGTATCCGTGGAACTCTCCGTTGTACCAGAGGGGGATGACAAAGTGCTCTCCTGTATGGCCGAATTTGAATCTGCTACACGAATACTCCGTGAAACCACGTGAATAAAACCACTCTTTTCTAGACTGTCTGCGGCCTGTAAGAAGTGTTGCATTGCTAAGAAGGCAGAATCGGTAGCCTTCGTCCCGGCTGGGACCACGATGTGTATGCGTGATGGAAGCAATCCGTTTGGCTTCCGTAACCATCTGGGCATAGTTGTCACCAATCCACTCCTTTAGTTGCTCTTGTGTAATGTAGCCGCATCGACTGAAACAGAACGCACCACCATCATTGTATACTGCACAGGATGGGTTGTGGTCGTTATGCTCTGGGTTTGGACAGCGAATCGTTGTGTACGCGGTCATCGCTACTCCAACTACGGGTTACCTCTGCTTCGACCGCTGATGGAACGCTCTTTAGTACCATCTCGCTGGCTACCATCATTCCGGTATAAACCACTTCACGTGCCCAGCTTGACAGGGCTTCTGATGTTTCAACAAGTATCTCATCATAAATGGTGAGGACAATCTTTCCATCTTCTCCGAGGGCATCATAAATGAGGGCCATTGCGATCTTTGTGATATCAGCATTTCCTCCTTGGATGGGGTGATTTGCTCCTTCTCGCTTGATGGAGAAGGCTGCTTGCTCTTCGTTGAGCTTTCCTCTGGAGAGTCTGGACACGGTAGCGGGGTCATCAAAGTATCTCTTTCTCCCTAGTGGGGTTGCTGTCCATCCATCTTTAAGAGCTTGCCATCCGGTTCTGTCGATCCAGTGGGCAGCTTGTGGATAACTGGTCTTCCATAGCTTAACGGCAGCGTAAGCCTCGTTGGCCGATAGTCTGATTCCCTGTTCAGCCAGTGTAGAGCGCAGCTTATTGGCTCCCATTCCGTAGAGAATACCGAAGTTGATAGTCTTGGCTGTGGCACGTTGATCCTCCGAAACCCCCTCTATGTCCACCTTGAACATCAGAGAGGCTGTATACGTGTGTAGGTCCACTCCGGTCTTGAAGGCACGCTGCATGGCTGTGTCACCAGACTGCTCTGCTACTAAGCGTAGCTCCATCTGTGAGTAGTCAGCCCGGATAAAGAGGTTCCCCGGACCCGGCACGAACAATCTTCTGAAATACTTATTCTTGCCCCGTTTCGGCATGGTCAGCATGTTTGGTCTGGAAGATGATGGCCTGCCGGTCGCGGTCCCGATTTGCATGAAGTTTCCGCGCAATCTGCCGTCCGGTCCTATTCTTGCTACGAGCTTCGGCCCAAACGCTGTCAGGAGTTTCTCTAGACTCTTGTATGATAGTAGCGAGGTCAGAATCTCTTGAAGGTATTCGCTCTCTGTATCTGCGAGTGCGAGAGCGAGACTTACCTTTCGATAGTTCGGGAGACTGATACCCAATGTCTTGAAGGCTGCGATCATCTGGTCGTCCGAGTTGAGATTGATGAATGATGTATCGAGCTTGGGTCTCAAAGGCCGTGGGTTCGTTTCCCTCCATTTCTTCATCATCCATTTGACATATCTCCGCTGTCCCTCTGGCTGATTATCTTTCTTGTTGATCTTCCAATCGTTCCACTTTCGATCATATTCCCACTCCATGTCGGGATGACCATCTATATTGATTTGATAGTGCTGATACTCGTACCATTTAAAGCGATAATCCCATTCAGCCGTTTCGTACTGTAGCATCCATTCATCAAGTGGGCCTTGTTTACTATCGAACTTGTCGATCCTGAGGTTGTGTACGTGCGGTGTTAACTCATCCTGTAGGTAGCGTTGCAGTGTCGCGTGTGTCTGACCGGCCTCTTCCAGTCTGGTGTTCATTTGCTCCTGATCGATGGAGAGTCCGATACGCTCCATCTCTGCGAACACGCGCAGTACATCGATTTCTATATCGTAGGCACCCATCAAATCCTGTTCGAGTAATTTCTCTAGCTGTGCTTCCCACAATGCTGGTAGCCAGAGTACATCAGCCACCGCATAGCGTTTCTGCTCATCTGAGAAGGGACCAATCACATCGAAGCTGAGTTGCAGGCTCTTATCCAGTGTGTGCTTCGTGTAGTATTCGACTGTACTCTCTAGATCAAACTCAGGCTGGAGTCCTGCATACATCACCTGTTCGGCCAGCATGGTGTCCCACAGGAATGCTGATCTGGGATACTCCACTCCATAGTGGTGTCTAAGCCACATTAGGTCGAAGCGGATATTGTGTCCGATAATCAGGGTGTCGTTGTGAAGCAATGCTTCACACAGGTATCTGCCTTCATATCGATCCACGTAGCGCATGTCAATGAAATGTGCGCTCTCTCCATCACTGAATACGAAGGCTGTTACCTTACCGGTCATCACATCGACTGAGGCATCAGTCTCGATATCGATGGCTAGCTTCTGGGCTAGCTTGGCCCACTCTGGAAGATATGGGCCTTCTGTGCATACTCTAGCACCTGCTGGACTCTCTGGTCCACCGAACTGGCCTCTGAAAACCACAGGTTCCACTCTTCCTTCTCTATATGGTCAAGCCCTGTTTCGCTAGGATGATCGAACGTTCCCTCTTCACCACCCCTATTATACACCATCTCGGGTGAAATGTCAAGCCTAACCAGAATGAACCCGTTTTCCCTGCACCAATCGTATTCGTTCTGGAAGCGCATGTCATCGATGATAACCGGTTCAGCTAGAGGCATTCGATCAGTGCGTGCAGCCATCCTCTTTACCCACCAGTTAGGATCGTAGGTACGGCATAGTTCGGTACCAATATATTGCGCTCCTTTGCGATATAGCTCAGGATGCTCTGCTTTCTCGATACCAAGTTCACGAAGAGCCTGTCGAATAGGATCGGCAAATGAGTAGGTCTTGCTGCTATAGTTACCCTCTCGCGCAAATGCTCGTTCGAGATACCACGCGAGTGTTGTTTTACCTGACTTCATTTTGCCACTAATCGCTATTCTCATCCTCATCTTCTTTCATATTAGCCAGCACTTCATCTACAGGCTTATAGAATACACGGTCTATGAGTGCCCGTATCAGTCGGTGTTCTGGATCGAAGAAGACAAAGGTGTCCAACTCATCGTAGTTGTTCCACTTATAGATTGACATACCAAGCACCCACGCGGCATGTAGTTCCAGCAAACACCCCTTACTCAAATCCCACCCATCAAGAAACACAATAGCCTCAGCGAATGCCATGAGTTTCAGGTCTTCGCGGATATACCAGTCATAAGGTAGATCAGAGCGACCACCGAAATTCTCAGCCGGGTTGAGAACTGTCCAACCTTGTTTGGATAGTACATCTGACACACGCTTGAATTCGGGATAGTTACCATCTTTGTAACCGGTCATTGGCCCAGCTACGTATATCCTAGACATTGAGCATCTTTTCTACTGTTTCCACAGCTACACCCATCAGGTTGCTATCGGTGCCATTAGCTGATGAATAGGGTATCAGGAGTGTCTTGCCATCATGGCTCAGGCAGTGTCCACAGGTATATTCGACTCCTTCTTCTCTGAAATTGAAGAGTGGAGAGATGCGGGTAATCTGGTAGGAGTGGTCCATCTCCACAAACCGGTGAGAATAGAAATATTGGTCGGTGAGTGGTAGTTCTCCCCATAGTACACCCTGTTCGTGGACGGTATATAGATAACGGTCCCCCCACGGAATAGGGCTTCCTGACCCTCGAAAGGTTGGTAAATCATTCTTTTCTCCTATGTATACTGGCACACCACTCACCTGTAGGATGGTCATGGGATTGCTTTCATAGAGCAGGTTGATATACCCACGATGGATAAATGGCAACCAGTTCTTCTCCATGAGCCTACGGTTCTTGTAGCGTAGTGGATTGACCTCTACTACTTTGGTAGTGTCATCGCTCAGGAGTCCGAAGCATTGTCCCCAGAACTGGTGGGCATCCCAATCATCGAAATGCCCGGTGCTAGCTACAAAGCCCCAGCGGTCCCAACACCATATCAAGCGCATATCTTCGAGTCCGATAATCAGTTGTCGATCAACTGGTCGTACACTCTTCTGATACAATAGGCTCTGATCTATGAGATGTGATCCAACAATGTGTAGGTCCATATCCATATTGATCCACTGAACATAGCTTATAGTCTGTATCTTCTCTTTCTGTGAGGGGTGGTGTCTGCCCAGACTCGTGTAGTGATTCTGAATACGGTTCGTTAGAACATATCCCTCCGCTGTGCGGTTGATTGAGCCATTCCCAACGTTGAAGAACACTCCCTTCGGATCGTTCCAAGACCGAACTGGCCTGTCCCAGAGAGCTTCAATTAAGGTCACTATCATCCACCTGATCGAAGAAGAATTCGACATAGCTGTCTTCATCTCCCGGCCCATAGTTCTGTGCTACTCCCGCGAGTGATGCCCCCTCATGCTCATCGAGCCACTGTGCGACACCGCGTAGTGCCTCTGACATTGTGAAGTTATTTAGGTTAACCGAAGCTGATGCGGTCTGCGTGAGTCTATAGGGTCTGATCTTTGCTTTCGATGCCATCTGTTTCACCCATTTCTAGTAGTTGTAGGGCCGACCTCCTGCGCAGGAAGGCCACATACTCATTGAAGGATTCCAAGGGTACGGATACCCAAACCCGTGCATTCTGGTAGGGTTTACCTCCCGTATAAACAAGTCCAAACCTCTTGCCTGTGTTGCGTTTTTCGTAGTCAAGGATTTGATCGTGATACTCCTTTGCTTTGAATGCGCGTAGATTTTGTACATACTTGCACTCCAAGCGAAAATTAGTGCCAGTAACGTCCACATCTGCACCTTGCCCGACATATACTGTCCCATCTACCAGTCTTGCTACTCTATGTTCAAACTCGTGTCCCCGGTCTGTTGCTCGTGTCATAGCAGAAGCGTTAACGCATATATAATATTCATTACACCGAGACCCATGAAAAATCCTGATACCCACATAAGCTTCATTATGCTGCCTCCGGATCAACGAAGCGTGTATACGCTGGATAATACCACAGTGGCACGATGCCAACCGGGCCATTGCGATTCTTGCCAATACGCACCAGAGCACGTTGTGGGTCATCCTCATTGATCGATATCTTGATCGGTCTCCAGAGCAACGCTACCGTATCGGCACGTGCTTCGATCTTCCCACTGCCCTCTAGTTCATGTAGTTCGGGTACATCCTCTGAGTCATCCTCAGCCTTCTGTGCGGCCTTACGATTCATTTGGGAGAGCACAAGCACTGGCACATCAAGTCTGTTTGCGAGGTCTTTGAGTTCTTTTGTGACACCCGAAACCTGCTCGTAGGTATTATCCCTGCCTCCTGCATTTGTGAGATATTGAAGATAATCGACCACAACGAGTCGTATGGGAATTCCTTTGGCATGTTGGGTTGATACCTGCGTAACAATGTCTTGGGCCGATAAGTCCCCGGCAGTACGCATGACAACATACGGATCAAACTCTCGAAGAATATCGGTGGCTGACCTCCACGATTGGAGTTCCTGCTCACTAGCCTGCCCCCTACGTATCTTCGTGCTAGGTACCAAACTCATGACTGATGCCTGTCGGAGCATCAACATGGCTCCGCTCATCTCTGGAGAGAACACGACAACCTTACCAGTTGTCTCCTTAGCATCAATCGACTCCAGAGCAATCTCTTCCACAATCGAAAATAGCATCTGCGAACCCAGAGCAGTCTTGCCATGTGAGGTTCGAGCACCAATGACAAATACTTCACCATTATGGAAGCCACCCGTGTACTTATCGATACTTGGAAAGCCCGTACTCGTACCCCACACATCACTCTTGTTCCTCATCCACTTGTCTTGTAGCTGTTCGAGCTTGTCAATTGCTACGTTGATATCACCCACGCAAGCGGCCTCTCAGTGCTTCGAGTCGTTCGATGTGTTCCTGTGTCACAGTGGGCTTCTCAGCCTCACGCATCTTCCTGTCTGCCTCACGCAAGGCTCGTTGGATATGGGTTGTGTCATCGATCTTCCTACGTACAATCTCTGCCTGTTCGCGTATACGAGAGGGGTCCGTACTCTGTAGGATATAACGCACAAGTACCGGTGGTGTACGGATGGTATCGGTGCTAACCTCTAGTGTGGTTATTACATCCACGATGAGGGACATGTCGTGTCCTGCTGCTTCCCACAGGCTCTCACATAGGCTAGTGTCGGGGCTTAGGTGGTCGGGCCACGTTGTCTTGAATAGTGTCGATATCGAAGTCAACGTATCGTTTTCCAAGGGTTCGGAAGGATGGTTCTGTATGTTGTTTGCGCTTCTTTCCTCCGCGCTGTTCTTTGTTTCGGTCGCGGTCTGGATAGTATCTAACGCGGTCTCGATAGCATCTTCGGGTAGCATCTCCATCAAGGTCTTCTGGCTCATCCCGATCATAAAACCGGCATAGGCCAACGTACTGTCTTCGGGTGCTGTCCCGTTCAGTTCCATCTCCACTAAACTCTTGGGTATCTGTATCCACACTTATTGGGCCTTTCGCTTCCCATCTCGGGAGTTTCTCGAACCTCCCTTACGGTCTCCACCGTGGGACCGCATGAAACCATTATCTTTCAGGTATTTCCTAAATCGCTTCTGTCCGAAACCATAGCGTTGTGCTATCTCTTCTGTTGTGCCTTCTTCTGCTAGGAATGACTGTACAGCCTGCTGCATACGGATATCCTCTTCGAAGTCTTCCGCTTTCTTTTCCTCTGCCACCCTGTGCGGATCATCCGGTAGGATTCCTTGAATGGGCTGTTTGTTCAGCGTACATTCTACCCGTACTACATCACTATACATCTGTTGGAGTGACTGTACAGCTTCCCACGTACCGGGTACCGCAACGAACACGTTGGAGAGATACCATACCGGATCAGTCTCATCATAGTCATCTCGTGACCTGAATGCAATGGCATCTGCACGCTTGGGTGGTAGCGCACAGCTAACCTCTGCCATATGTTCAGTCAGGAGTGAGATAATAGCCTTTGCGCTTACGAACATCACAAATGATGAATAGCTACGAATAGCATCTGCATCTTCAAGCTGGTCTTTATATTCTTGATAGAGGAAGTTGTCGATAATATCCTGCCGCACGTGTCGTATGCTTACATCTGTGTCATAGTAGTGCATGTGTTGATACATCTGTGTAATTCTGTCGTGCCATGATTCGTAGTCTTCTCCAGTTACCTTACAGTACGTTTTCAGATACCGTTCGACACCCAGCCGTTCAGCGGTGCGGGATGGACGAACGGGCCGAATACCAAAGACCCGTTCGTCCTGTTCATCCATCCAAGTCATTCTAGCAAAGGCTTTCGAGAGGGCTTCGTTCAGCGCGACTTCGTTGGGGTATCTGTCAGGATACTCCGATGTATTCGAAAATCGTGCTGTCATGGTTATGCCTTCGTAGCATTCAGAATCTTCTGCTGCTCGTCCCAACATACCGTGCGTCCAACCTTATCATTGGACCAGAATGCCTGCTTGCCTGTGAGTGGTACATTCGTAATCTCACAGGTAAAGCCAGTGCCATCCTCATTGTTGGGTTCAGGCCAGTATTCCGGCATCACTGCCATATCGGCCTTACTCAGACCATTCGATGTAGCACGTGCCTGCCGCTGTGGAGCGGGACCAGAGCTAGGGAAGGTCTGGGCTTGACCTCCGCGTGCTGGTGTGATAGCATCATCCTTATCGGCCAGTTCATCACTGAGTACCGCGTTGAGGTTCATAGCACGTGATAGAGCACGTCCCTGTGCGCGTGTCTCAGCCATACGAACGAAATGCTTACCGACCATCTTGTTACAGTTGGATGGTGATGCATCACCGATACCGTAATGGAAGGTGTCGTTTCCTTCCTCATCAGCGAAGACAGCACAGGCAGTCACAACCGCAATAGGCTCTCCCCTATCTGGTCCACCGGTCGGATAGACCGTAACATCGGGTGCTTCGAACCGCTGGAACCCCTGTGTGTACGCAAAGTCTAGCACATCAATGAATCGATATGCTTTGATGTTACCAAGGTGATCCACTGGCAACGTGTGGTTTTCCCGCAACGTGCGGTATGCTTGGGCTGGGTATGGGATCGGTCCAGCAGCTACCTGTGGACTGGAGCCAACCGACTCAACCAACGCTTCCTCGAATCCATCATCCTCATCGGATGTTTCAGTTGGAGCCGGGACGCTCTTAGCTCGTGGGGGCATGTAGTTTCCTTTCACTTGCCCTGCGTTCGAAGCTATCTCCGAACGATGCTAGCATTATATCACATCTTGACACGTTTGTCAAGGGGTAATAGATTAGTCGTCCGACACGTATCGAATACCCAGAATGTAGTCTCTGGCCGTGTCGAGTAGATCGGGATCATCTTGGAGCATACCCAACCCCGAATTGCAGGTAACACATAGTAAACCGCGAACTGCTCCTGAGTGGTGGTCGTGGTCTACAACGAGCCTCTGGTCAGATCGATCACAGATAGCACATCGTCCTCTTTGGGCCGCATACATCGCGTTCCACACATCAAGAGTGATACCGTATTTCCTTCTTAGGTCTCTGTCTTTACGCTCAGTAAAGTCTAGCATCTAGCTCCTTTCTAGTTTGTCGGGCAATAAAATCATGGATCAAGTGGCAAGAAAAACCGCTTCTACAAGCCCGTTGCCACTTGAAGGATGGTTCTTTTTGCAAGTGTTGCCACTTGGGGGGAACCATTAAAGGAGGGGGGTTCCACCCCGTATCTCTTTAGAGATACGGTATAACAGAACGAACAGAACAAATCATGAACGATAGTGAATGATTTGTGATGTGAGTGATGTTATACTCAATTTTGTATGAACTGTTCGTATCGTACGAACATAAGCAAATCATATAACGAATGATAATGAGTTGTATGATTTGTGTTGTGAGTACGTAGATAGTATAATTATGAAAACATGCAGTAAATGCAAAGAAACAAAATCTCTCGATCAGTTTTCTAAAAGGTCTAATACTATAAGCGGTAAGCAGTCAATTTGTAAACTATGTAGTAAATTAGATTCTAAAAATAGAAGACCTGTTAATGTGGACAATAATCGCAATAGCCATCTAGTCCGTACCTATGGTATATCTATAGAACAATATAATCAACTATTCGTAGATCAAAATGGTGTCTGTGCTATATGCGGTGGAACGGATATTAAGAAACTTAGTGTAGACCATAATCATATTACAGGACAAATACGAGGATTACTATGCCAAGCCTGTAATGCTGGTATAGGATTTCTAAAAGATGATATTAATATATTAGTTAGTGCAGTAGAGTACCTCATGGACTCTTGAAGGAGGTGAGGCCCATGCCCCTGAAGACCTGTTCAAACCTGCGGGGTAAGGAGAAAAGAGAATGCATAGCTAGTAACATACGAACAGAACACAAAGCAGGTAAGCCACACAAACAAGCCATAGCAATCGGTATGAGTACAGGAAGGAAGAAGAAATAATGCATTTTGCAAGTGATGGCTGGCAGCTTGTCCAGCTTATTCTTCTAGGACTCATACTTCTATCAGTATGGGGTCCAGTGATCGTACGAAGGGGATAGATACTATGTGTGATTGTATCGTATGCACATGCTGCTCAGGCTGTGCATGTAAGCGTAAGTAGCCGGACCTTTCGTACAGGTTGACAAACGCAAATCAATATGATATAATACTGGAGTCGTTGAGAAACAGCGGCTCCACCGTGGGGGATTAGTTTAATGGGAAAACCATTGCTTTGCACGCAGTAGTCAGGGGTCCGACTCCCCTATCCTCCACCCGTGACTGGCTGACTCACGTTAATAATCAGTTCCGTGGCTTGGGACACGTATCCAGCCCAACCGTTTGCTGGTATCGGTGAATAACCAGCACATGTGTCTGATACGGGTGGACCCGTAAGGTGGCTGTAAACTACCCGCATTGTGACAATGGGAGTTCGATTCTCCCCGGACACACCGCGCATCCATAAGACAATGGAAGTCTAGCAGACTTTTAATCTGTGAGTTTAGGTTCGATCCCTGATGGGTGCACCCATGCCCGTGTATTTCGACTGGCAGAATGTCATCTCGACATGATGAAGGATAGAGGTTCGAGTCCTCTCACGGGCACCCAGCATGTAGCATATTGGAAATGCACTGGACTGTGAATCCAGCTATGTGGGTTCGATTCTCACCTTGCTGACCCTGCCCCATTAGCTTAACGGAAGAGCTTGATCGTTCTAAGGTCTAAGGTGTGGGTTCAAATCCTACATGGGGTGCCACTTGACAAACAATGAAAGATGTGATATAATGTGGCTCACAGCATTGATACTCTGGTTGATGGTGTTTGGAGCTATTGTGTGGATGTTGTGGGAACTGTATCATCCAGACTGATAAGGATGTGGTATAATGATTATCTGGCCGGGTGGACTTGTTGGATTGATTCTTATCATATTGATTGTGCTGTTCCTCACAGGGAACTGCTAGAAATAGGTTTTCACGAAAACCTAGAAAGCCTGTAGTATGCTACAAATAAACATCTCAGAGGATGCACTAGAATCTCTCCTGTTTGATCGTGATATGACAGGCAATGCTATACGTGATTTTGCCAAACTTGCTGAGATTCTGATTCCAGTGCTCAAACGGGTGGGTGATGCGTGGGATTTAAACTATGATGCAAACTACATTGAAGAGGAACTCGAAAAAGCCATTGATATTATTGTGAATTGGTGCGGATAATGCTGCGTGTAACGGTTGAACTGATTCCGGGTGGATACCTTAGTAATAAGCGAAACATACGTGAACTGGAAATCACCAACACATCTGTTTCAAGTATCGTTGGTCACCCATCTACATACAAGGTCACATCAAAGGGTGACTACATCGACACCATCGAGGATTGGGATAGCAATAGACCAGTCGAGGAACTTGTAGCTGAGGCATTGTTTAGTCTGCGTGATAGACCTCTTAGAGATTATTACTAATAAACGCTCTTGTGCCAGCCGGTAGTTGGCAGGAAGCTTATATCTTCTTCATGAGCAGGTTCAACTCCTGAAAGAGCGACCGGGACTGTCTCAAATGCGGGAAGCCTAGTACCTACGATCTGACTGTACAGCAGAGAGCGGGGAAGTGCCAGCGTTAGGTTTGCGGTCCCTCATGCCCGGTTAGCATAATGGTAAGGCAACAGTGTTACATACTGTGGATAGAGGTTCAATTCCTCTACGGGGCACAGGGCTATATCACCAGCCCTCTTAGGGATCGCACATGCGGAGCCAGTGCGTTATCAACGCTCCGCAACATGCTCTGTTATGCTAGTGGAAGGCAAACATTCTTTCAAAGTGTTGGCACGGGTTCGATCCCCGTACAGAGTACCGCATGGTTGTAGGTGACTGCGCTATAGAGTGGAACCTATAGTAAGTTTCACGAATGAAACTTTCTTATCATCTGGCATTAGGGAAGCGGTCATCCCCCCGCGTTTGGAATGCGGTAGCCGGTAGTTCGAATCTACCATGCCAGACCCTCGAACCATCTTCTAGTGGATCAGGAAGCCTGTCTCTCACACAGGCAACACGAGTTCAAATCTCGTTGGTTCGACCAACTCCCTATAGTGAAGTGGCCTATCACGCGGCCCTGTCAAGGCTGAGAACACGGGTTCGAATCCCGTTGGGGGGACTAACATGCGTAAGTGTGCAACTCCGAATGGTAAACGATCATCACTGAATGAATATGCTACACATGCTCGTAGTGGTAGACTACAGATGAAGCAACAGCATTGGTCATCGGTACGTAGAATAACGAAAGACTGGTTGAAGCATGAGAAAGCGTATTGGTAGCTACGAACTAGAAACGATGCGAAAATATAAAGGCCGTGCGTTTGCTATTACTAAGATCGTAGGTGAGCACAAAGAAACACGTGTACCGTGGAGATTCTGGATATGTTTCACCTATCTTGTAAAACGGCTAACATATCAGCATTCGCACCATACTTTCGAAAGCTATAAATGGCTGGCAATACCATTTATAACAATTCAGTATACATACACTCCTTCATAGCTCAGAAGTAGAGCGTCCGGTTGAAGCCCGGTGTGGATCGGAGCGTTACCGGTTGAGGGAACCCTATCCTCATAGTTCAAGGGATAGAACGAGGGCTTGCGAAGCCTTTGGTCGCAGTTCGAATCTGCGTGAGGATGCCATGCCGCTATAACATAAAGGAGAGTGTTTCGGACTTCGAATCCGAGAGTCGTGGTTCGATTCCACGTAGCGGTACCTTACCTTTGTGGTGTAATGGTAACACAACTGTTTTGTAATCAGTTACTGCGGGTTCGATTCCTGCCATTGGTGCCCTTGCTAGTATCAGATACTCGTACTAGCTCGTGAGTGTAAGAGTGTCCAGCCACTTGTCAATCATGACAGGTAAGGAGTACCCCACACGACAGTCTCACGAAGATCATAGATCGACTGTCTCACTCCACAACAGACTGATCCACCATATGTGGAAACAGATCATTGACCGTTAGACCAACTAGCGGTCATTGCTTGCGGGATTGAGTTACCGGTAAACTGCGACTCTTCCAAAGTTGATAAGCCGGTTCAATTCCGGCATCCCGCACCATTAGAATGGAGTCCTGATGGACATTGACACTACATTAATCATACAGGGTGGAGTATTCGGTGCCGTTGGTGTACTCACATCAGTCAAGCTATTGACTAGCTATTTCAAGAAGTTCTTTGATCTACGTGGCCGATGGGTCATGGGTATGACCCTGCTCTTGTCTGCATACGCGGTATCGACTGCGATACTATCAGTCTACTGGTCCATCGTAGGTCTCGTGTTCATGGGAGTATACCTAACCGTATTGGTGGCTACAACAGCAGATGCCTACTTTCAGCAAGAAGAAGCTACGCAGGTACAACGCGCTGCGGAGCATCCTGATAAGGTTCGTTTACGATAGGCAGCAATAAGCTAGCGGTAAACTTCTACATTGCCAATGTAGACTCAGGAGTTCGATCCTCCTTTGCTGCACTTTGCGGTTGATGGTAACGCGCAATCGCGGTGGAACCATCATCATGTACTTGTGGTGGAATGGCATACACGATAGCCTTAGAAGCTATTCTCGCAAGGGGTGCAGGTTCGAATCCTGTCAGGTACACAAAGAGGTTGGTGGCAACGCTCACTAATATGCCTGTGAGTTACCCTCTCTAAAAACCACCCATCTATGCGGGTATGGTGAAACGGCAAACACAACTGGTTTAAGCCCAGCACGCTACAGGTTCGAATCCTGTTACCCGTACCCATGTGCGATTGGTGGAATGGCATACACGCAAGTCTGAGAGGCTTGTCTCGCAAGAGATGGGAGTTCGAGTCTCCTGTCGCACACTAGTTAGAAAGTAGCAATATGACACCAAGTATCGGTCGGATCGTACACTACGTAGACTATGATGGTCGGCACATTGCAGCAATGATTGTGCAGCTTGCTGATGAAGATACGAATGAGGAACGACTCGCTATTTTTGATCCATACTACAACACAACAATGTGGAGAGATGCATCACAAGATGCAGAATGTGGACTAACAACATGGCATGAGCCAGAAAGGGTATAACAATGCACATGACATCAGCGCAGGCAGAAGCAATCGTAGAAGCGTTTCGTGTAGCAGCGATCACAACACTGACACACCTAACTCGTAGGTTCCTCTTCACTGTAGTCAGTACACCGGGTGTGACATGGAACACCGCACAGGCTGCATACCTGAATGCACGAGACATTCACGCAGCGGAGCCGTTCGTAGAAACATAAAATGGAAGGTTGGCAGAGTGGTAATGCAGCGGTTTGCTAAACCGTAGGGGGCAACCTCCAGGGGTTCGATTCCTCTACTTTCCGCTTGGTCCTGAGCAGGACTATAAAAGGCTCAACATGTCTCCGTAGCACAATGGTACTGCTACTGGCTCTTACCCAGCAGAATACTGGTTCGAATCCAGTCGGGGACACCCCCCTAGAAAGTAGTTACACCATGCAATCAGGCATTGACTACATTCAGGAACAGATCGAAAGAGGGAATACAGGCAACTTTGCGAGTAATCAATTTACGAATGAAGAAGCCCTACAATTCTTTCAAACCATCGAACAGCTAGGTGGTCATGTGACTATACCAGAAATATATAAAGATCACGATGGACCCGGTGAAGACTATGCTGACTCGTGTGAGGTACACCTGTATACGGACACATTGTTTGGTGAAATTATGATTACAATAATCCCACACAGCCCAGATGATATGGAGTTCAAGACCGATCTTGTCTGGTTGTGGTGGGACTAATATTCCAGAGTCTTCTAAGGGTAGGAAGGCTGTCTTTGAAACAGCTAATGAATGTTCGAATCATTCCTTTGGAACCATCCTAGAAAGAGATATACATGGTTAATTATACTGGTGTGTGGTTGTGTAACGATGCCGGTGACTGTTCAATGGTGGAGCGTAGCGATGATAATTGCTATGTTGCTGTAGAAGTTGGTGTTGTTAAGGATACTATGCCATACTACAACAGCGTGAAGCTCATTGTAGCATTGCCAAATGTCCTTGCTGCATCTCCTACGTTTATGAATATATTTCAACAAGAGTTTGTAGAAGCAACGGCATACCTACACCGCTATGCTGTAGAAAAGCTAGAAAGTAGTTCTCATGCAGATCATACCGCTTCTTCGAACATTTCTTGACAACAACAGAGATGTGAAGGTTGTTGTGTTCGAGATGGGTACACGCGAGTACGAGATATTCGAAGAGGAACTGGATAGTATTCGCTACTACCCACGCACGCATGAACAATTATCATTTTGTGGAGTACCTATTGTGCGTACGGGTGATCCCGGTATATGTGCAAAAATTCAACAGTGGATCATTATTTCGGACTCTGCTAATGGTAGGCAAGCTGTCTCTGAAACAGCCAATCTAGGTCCGACTCCTAGGTCCGAAGCAGACCAGTTTATTATAGATCACTATAGTAAGCTGGAGTGTAGAACAAACTATGGTGAAACTCGTGGTCGTAGAGATATTCGTACCTACAACCATTGGGACTATGCAGACTCAATTGGGGAGTAACGCAAATGGTTCGCGGCATCTCTGATAAGGATGTATTCGAAGGTCCGATTCCTTCATTCCCCACCGGTTTGGCAGTATTACCTCTAGTTAGCTTTTCTAGTGAAAACTGCCTATATTCCCCGGTCGTATAAAGATATTACGCGACTCTGTTAAAGTCATTATAGAGGTTTGATTCCTCTCTGGGGAGCCTTGCTAGGTTGTAGTGTCATGTAAAATGTGGGTCATCGGCACACACCCCACATTACCTAGCAATATGTCACACTAATTCATCTGGTAGAATGCGTTCTTGGTAAGAACGATGTACTGAGTTCAAGTCTCAGGTGTGGCTCCGCGATCATGGGGAACCAAGTGGCTAGGATATCATAGGTAGATGCGAGTTCTACTTCCCTATGGTGCGTGCTTGTCGTTGTAGTTTAGTGGAAGAACAAGTGTTTCGTAAACACTGAGCAGCAGTTCGAATCTGCTCTTCGGCTCATGTAGTGAGTCGGATTTATTCGGCTCTTAGGAGGTTACGTGGATATTCAGTCATTGCTTGGTAGAATGGGTGCTGGTGGTGGACAAGCTGGTGGTGGTATGCCACCCGGAATGGGTGGTGGTGGACAGGGTATGGAAGCTATCATGCCATTCCTGATGATGCTACTAAAGCAGATGTTAGGACAGAGTGGTGCTATGCCACAGGGGCAGGCAGGACCACCGGGTATGGGTGGTGGAATGCCCTTCGCTAGTGCCCTAGGTGCTCAGGGTGGACAAGGTATGCCACCGGGAATGATGTAATACACGGGGCTACGGCCCCAACATATGCCATTCGTATAACGGAAGTACAACTGATTCCAAACCAGTTAGCGCGGGTTCGACTCCTGCATGGTGTGCCGTGGGTCCAGCCTAGGAATCTTTAGTGACTAGCAAAGCTAGTCACGCGGAGTCAGCAAGGCTGACTCCTATGAAAGCGAACGCACTACTCTTCGTAGTAGGTGCCCCGACAGGTTCCAGTGATGAGTTGGGTGGCCGGAACAGTGCGATATAACCACAACCAAAAAGGCATCGCACAACATGGAAGAGCTAACGTTGGAGAGTGTAGCTGCCTTGAACGCAGTAGGGCTAAATGCCCAGCGGGTTCGAATCCTGTCTCTTCCGCTGTGTGCAACAAGAGGATAATGTGATTCCGTGGGCATGTACCACAGCAGGGAATCGGTACTCGGCCTCAGTGTACCTGCACCGCTACAACTGAATATGCTTGTCAGCCTGATGACACCTTGGTCGCGCTCGGTAGGAGTTTTCTCGAAAACTTCGAAGTCACAGCCCTTCTGGCAACGATGAACCGAAGCACGTACGCTGTCAGACCGGCCAGTCAACAGCTATAGGCACGTGTCGGTAGAGCACACTACTGCCCACTGATTGTGAAATTGTGGGTTGCAGGTTCGAATCCTGTCCGGTTCTTTCGTGGCTCATTGATCGAGCAGTTAGATAGCTGTCTGCAAAACAGTGTACACTGGTGCAAATCCAGTATGAGCCTCCGGGGTTTTCTAGAAAACCCCTTCCTTATCCACGTATGCTAATTGGCAAAGCAAATAGTTTCAAAAACTGTTGAATGCGAGTTCGAATCTCGCGGTGGATACATTGCGGTGTAGAGAAGTAGTCATCTCGCTTGGCTCATAACCAAGAAAACGTTGGTGCAAACCCAACCACCGCTACCATGTCTATAGAGCCAAACGGTGAGGCCGATGTTTCATACGCATCTTACACTCAGTTCGACTCTGAGTATAGACACCTAAGAGGGAGAGCCAGAACACCACTAGTCATAAGACTCACATTTGTTGTAGGGAAGCATCTGGCTTGCCCCTCTTATACGCTCGTAGTATTCACTACGGGCTTATTTGCGTTCCCGTAGCGTGCAAGCGCAACGAAAGGCATGACATGGCATTACGCATTCGACACGTACTTGACAAGAACAACCTGTACGCAGTATATTTTCTAGAAACAGCACCGTGGGCACAGCTTGTGCCGTGTTTGCACCAGGCACTCGTTGATCGCACCCATTTTGATGATGATGAGAACGAAATATCAGTGAACGAAATCCTCGGTCTGGTTGTTACAACTGATGGTATTGTACCAGCAGATGAATCACCGACCGGCATCTTTATGTGGTATGTTGATGGCAATGCTGTCAACCTGACCGACTATCACATGGAAATGGTTAAGCTCAGTTCGGCACAGTTCCAAGCAGCACAGCCACCACCAACACCACCAGAGGCAGTGACACGAGTATTCGAGCAACGTAAGGGCAAGCAGAATGGCAAATCCCAGCGAAGACCTACGTAGGAGACAAGCCTACGAAGACTACAAACGACTTCCACTACTCGGTATGAAGCAGAACCCGAACCAACTGTATCTCTGGTATATACAACGCTTACATGATGATCCATCAGACAGACCCAATATTCCGACCACCAACAGGGCAACAGTCTATGAGTGGTACAAGCAGGACAGATGGGAAGAGAAGGTTGCCCTTGAAGGTATCGCAATTCTTGACCGCTCTGCTGCTACATTTGCCGACCTCAGACAGCGCGGCTATGACCAGCTTAACATGCTTATTATTGATGCTGTGGCTGGCCTAGAGAAGCTCATTAAGCCTAAGGCCGGTACGAGAATCGATCCGAAGGTACAACTCGAAGCGATTAAAACATTGCTAGACAGAGTTGGTATTAGTGCTGAGAAGGCACAACAGAATAGGCACGTGGTTGGCACACCACAAGATACACCGATTGAGAAGGAAGTACCTGACTTTGAGGGTGATCCAGATCAGCTATATGCGTTTCTATCGGAACAATCACGGGAGGGGTAAGCATGGCATACAATACGTATGATGCCGAACAGCAGGATCGTATTCGCAGAGTTGGTAAGGAAATGCGCGCGGCTGCACCGATTACCAATCGTACTGTGAGTGCTCCGGGTGAATCAAAAATGTGTAAGCAGATTAAGGGTGGACCAACTGGCTCAGGTAAGAGCAGGAAGGCAGGCTACTAATGGCAGGTAGAACTGGACCAACTGGTGCTACGGGTGACATCCTCGCAACTGGACCCACAGGATTTACTGGTGGACCACCAACACAGGAACAGGTGAGTGCAGCAGCAAAAGCAGGTAATACTGGACCGACTGGCCCCGTAGGACCAGCCGGTGTAGATGGCACAGCATTCCCGACCGAAGCGCATAGACTAGCCTATCTATCATCAGCGGCACAGGCAGCAGCAATTACAGCAGCACGACCAGTTAGTGATGATGAAGATGAGGACGATGATTAGTGTCAACACCTGCTAAACGAACGACAACGAAAAACAAAAGAAAGCCAGACAATGTTATCAGTGAAGACAGTAGAACACGTAAGTCTCCGTTTGAACCAGATAATAAGGTAGGCTCTCGCAAGTCAAGCGGCACTAATCCGTTTGCTAAAAAGAAGAAACCTAGTTCACGTAAAGCGTACTAAGCGCACAGATACGATCACCTACATAGGAATGGTATAATGGCACAATTGATACTCCCCGATAACCCGATAACACTGCGCGACAGAGCAAAGCTCACGGTGCTGTTACGGGACTATCCACAATATAGAGATGGAGTACGTGAGCGTTGTAAGAACGATCCGATATTCTTTATTAATCTCTTTGGCTTTACATTTGATCCCAGAGAAGGAGCACCACACCCCGATCTTCCTTTCCTTATGACAGACAACCGACAGTATCAGATGGAAGTTATCGAGTGGTTCACAAGTCTCCTAGACAATCAAGAAGATGGACTCTTAGAGAAGTCACGCGAGATGGGAGCTACATGGCTCTTTGTCGCGTGGCTTTGTCATAACTTCCTCTTTCGCAAAGGTTTCCAAGCACTCGTTGGCTCCCGTAAGGAAGACCTCGTAGACAACTGGACCCTTGATAGTCACTTTGGTAAGATCGCATACTTCCTCGAACACCTACCACGCTGGTTATTACCCAAGGGATACAACCCCGGCCAGCACCGTATGAAGCTCAAAGTAGTTAACCCGGAGAATGGCAATGTTATTATTGGTGAATCTAGTAATCCAAATTTCTCCAGACAGGGCCGATATACAGTCATTGTCATGGATGAAGCTGCCTTCTGGGACGACTTTGAACAGGCTTTTCGAGCTACCACACAGTCTACACCCACCCGCATACTCATCTCCACTGTCAACGGACCACCTGAGCAGAATGGATTTGCCAAGGAACGATTTAGTGGAAGACATAGAATCTTTACCCTACATTTTAGTAGAGATTCTGCCAAGAATGCAGAATGGGAGCGCACACAACGCTCTCGTATGACCAAAGAGGATGCGGCACAAGAGCTTGATATCGACTATCATCGCTCTGGTCGTGGCCTAGTCTATCCCGACTTTGTACACACGAAGCAGGGACTCTATCCATGGGAACCACGCTGGCATCTCTTCGTGGCATGGGACTTTGGTATTCATGATGACACAGCCCTGATATGGATTGCTCGTAACGCAACCACGGGCAAGACACGTATCGTGGACTGCTACAGCAATCGAGACAAGGCTATTGACTTCTATGTACCCTTTATCTTAGGTTCATTTCCAGATGATAATACGCACGACTATACGGAACTCGACAAGATCATTATTGCCGATCATGCCCATTTCCCTAGAGCTATGCATTATGGAGACCCGGATGTATACAAGCGTTCGGTAGCCTCTGGTACCTCTGCCTATCATGTACTGGCCGGTCACAATATTATTATTCAGACCAACCAGAAGGATAATGACTTTGCTGAACGCAAGCGCAAGACAGAGCTAGGCATTCGTAACATCGAAGGCATCAACATGCCCAACTGTGTCGAATTCTATAACGCACTATCTAACGCACGCTTCCCACAGCGCAGCCCTACATCACAGTCAACCAACGAAAAGATCAAGCCGATTCATGATGGCACAAGCCACTATCGGTCAGCACTTGAATACTATTTTGTCAACGAGCCTCTCTTTGCGATCATGGAACGACCAGAACCAGAGAGACTAAAAAGAGCGTACGATGACATTGTAGCGCACCGGAGGTAAAGCGTATGTCTATACCGTTCCCACCACAGCAGCGGCCTAACCCGCTTGCTGCACTTCTTGGTGGTGGTGGCTTTCCTCCGGGTGTTGTCGGGCCACTATCGCAACAGATGAATCCACAGCAAGGATTCCGTGCTCCTATGGGGTTACAGAATCCTATTGCTGCTGGTATTGGTGGACCGCAAGCTGCTGGTGATCCGCTCGGTGGAATGCTGGCCGGTCTTGCGAACACCCCAACCATGCAATTCATTCTACAGGAGATACAGGCACAGCAGGGACTATCGCAGCCCCCAGCACTACCAGATAATCAGTCACAGGCTAAGGCACAATCACGTAAGAAGAAACGTAAGATTACCGAAGATGAAATCGATGATAAGGTCACACGTATTACTGGTAAGTGGCTCCCTCGTGACAACCGTATGGATGAAGACCTCTCACTCTATCGCTTGGAAGAGCAGGTAGAGGGAACTGGTGAAGTCATCCAGAAAAATACACCCTACGTTGTGGTTGAGAAGGCAGCAAACATGCTTGCATCTCAGACTCCTACGATCCAAGTTATTCCACCCGGACCAGATGACAAAGAAGAAGCTCAGAAGATTGAGAACTTCCTACGTTGGTCGTGGACAACGTGGAATCGTACATGGAGAAGATCACAGAGTCAGGGTTCACTCCAACACGCGATGGCACATTTCCTCTGTTTGAGGGGATGGGCCTCTTTCCGTATCTGGTACGATTCCGAAGTAGACCCAGCAGTCGAAATGCCTATCAGAGTCAAGCTCTTTGATCCACGACAGGTATATCCTGAATTTGGAGACCGAGGGCTACTCTACGTAGTGCATAAATATTGGACCACATACGGAGAACTCAAAGATGAATGGGAGGAAGCGGCTAAGGAATTCGATGAGGAAGATGATGAGGAACAGGTGGAGGTCACCGAATACTACGATGACTGGTTCCACGCTATCTCAGTTGCGGGTGTGTACATCAAGAAGCCAACCGCACATGAATATGGCTTTGTACCGTGGGCTATTGTTACCGGCAACGGCTCTCCGATCCGCGCAACTTCGGTGGACCAGACTTCATGGGTTGAAGATGTGGGTGTACCGATCTTCCACGGCATCAAAGCATCCTATGCATCCCTCAACCGACTCCTATCACAACTTGCGACACAAGTTGCCAACGCAGCTAACCCCGCTTCACTCTACTACTATGACCCAAACCAAGATAAGCTCCCACGACCACTCGACTATACACCGGGCACCACAAACTACCTGTTGTATGACAGAGAGCGAGTAGAACCACTCCTACTGAACCCAAATCCAAACGATGTTGGGCCGGTCATTGACAGTCTACTCGATGATGTACAGAAGGGCACACTGCCGAACGTACTCTGGGGACAGGGTGGAACCGAAACCGGCTTCCTCATGTCGATGATGACTGATGCAGCAAGAGACCAACTCTATGCTGTGGTTGAGGCAATGCAGGAAGCATATACACAGGTAAATGAGTGTGCACTTATTCTTATCCGTGACTTCGTAGAGGGTGAGATTGGTTTCTGGACACGCGACCAGCAAGGTGTTGTACAATCTGGTGTAACACTTGCACCAGAAGAAGTAGAGGCTGTTGGTACCGAAAATATTGTATACTATCGTGATGTATCACCGAAGGATCGAGCAACGATGGCACAGCTAGCAACCATGCTGGTTGAGAAGAAGCTCATCTCACTAGAAACTGCACGTGAAGACTACCTCATGATCGACAATCCAGAGCGAGAAAATCAGCGCGTATTGTATGATCTTATCAACATGGATGAAGATATCATCAAGAAGGGACTGGTTCCTCTTACCTTGTATCAGGCTGATCCAGAACTCTTCAAACTCTATATGACCATGAAGATGGCAGAGTTTGCTGGTGGACAACCACAACAACCACAGATGCCACAGGGACCACAGGTACCGGGACTCACAACCACATCGCAAGCACCGGTAGCACAGCCCGGAGCCAACCTGATGCAGCAATCACTCGGCTCATCTCTTGGTGGACCGGGTGGTGGACTACCACCGGGACAACCGGGTGCTGGTGCTATGCCGCTTGGTATGGCAGCAGGTATGCCACTAGGAGTGTAATATGAGCTTCTTAGATGAAATACTAAAGAAATCCCCAATCAAACCCGTTGTTCCTATGCCCCCTATCGGACCAGCAGTAGGCTTGTTTAAGGCAGCAACGGGACCAAACGCACGCGCATTTACACGTAGTATGCTGCCCGGTATGGGTGAAGCACGTGTAACCGGTGATGTAATTGGACAGTTACTCGGTAGTGGAAAAGACTTTGCTACCGATGCCAGCAGAATAACCGGAGCACCAACACGCTTCCTGTACAATTCACCACTTAATGTCACCAGACCGCTCATAAGAAGTCTACCGCGTGCAGCAATGAACGCTGGTCAGGCTATTACTGATGCCGTACAGGGTACACAAGCAGCAGAGTCACCAACCGACAGAACAACCGCATGGGACACCGATGCACAATATGCCGTTATGCGTAACCTGACCGAAGCAGACCGTACTGTACCATTCCAAAACGCAACAAACTCACAACAGGTCACGAATAAGACCAGTGCAATTGTGTTGAAATACCTTGCACAAGAGGGTGTTACCATTGCACCAGAGGTAGCTAAGGCATTCACAGAGGGTGCCGATGAGGCTATCAGACTCTGGTATAATGGATCGATGCAGGATGAACAGAATGTAGACATTTCCGAATACTACAAGTTCATGACTGATGCGGTACTCGAAGCACAACGCAGCTTTGAACAGGACCAACCAGAAGAAACAACATCCACTGCTCCACCAGCAGAGGGACTAACCTCTACCGAAGCAGCGATGGCAACCGGTAACCAACAACAGACAGCACCAGCAGGAGCAGCACCGGATACTGCGATGGATTGGGGCTTTATGGAAGCAACCGATGAAGCCCAAATGATGCCGGATGAGGATATGATGGCATGGGATGGTAGCTATTGGGGCAGTGGTCAGGGTGGTAACTTTGATAATCAGTCTATGTATAACGCATACATTGGTTGGCTACAAGGCACCGCGCAACCATCATGGAATAAGACACCAGAGGCATTTATGAAGTACGCAGAGGCACTAGCCAAGCGTAATAGAGAACGGGGGACTACCTAATGCCTAGCTACGCATACAATGGTCAATCCTCACCGTTTAATATGGGTCCATTCGCACAGGCTATGGCCGGTAATGCCCCATTCACTACAGGGTTCTACAACGATAACCCCGACCTTGCATGGGAGGATTTAATTCGTAGAGCACGACCATCGAACTCTGCTACGGATATGCTCCGTAGAATGTTCGGTAGTGTGCGAGACCAGTGGACAAACCAACAGTGGAACGAGCAGGTTAATATGCAGCCTATGACTTCGTTCACTGATTACGTAAAGAACTATAACTTTAATAAGGAGTTTGCACGCTCATCTCCGAACATACGTAGGGAGAACCCAAGCTACTTTAACCGGCCAGTTCGTACGATTTCATTTTAGTCTAGGGAGACACATATGGCAACTGATTCGGGGGGTACCCGCAAGAAGAAGAAGACAACAGGGAGTGGTGGTACCGGTCATGAGGCCAGCCTTGGTACTGTGCCTTCACCACCCGATCTACAAGTATACAAAACAGGCTATTGGGACCCTGCACGGGATGCTGGACTCGTTGATCCAAACCAGCCCGGTATGCAAAGTGGTCCGTATCCGGCACAGGCACCAGACCCATATACCACCGGTAGTGGTACAACAGCAGACTATGTTGGCAACTCATTTCTAGACAATCCGGGTGCTGCTGTCAACAACATTATGCAGGGACTCGGACTCAGTGTCAGCAGTAACTCTCCATTCTATAATGCGATGAGTCAGCTAGCACCGGGACTAGAATGGATGCAATATTTCGGTAGCGGTACCGGAGCACCGGGTAGCTTCCTCGGCAACGTGGGAGACTGGTTTAGTCAGGGTACCGGTGGCAACGCTATGGGTGCTAATCTCGGGGGTATGCTCCAGAACTTTATTGGTGGTGGGAACACCGCTGACCTATCCGCAATGATTGATAATATGACACCGGAGGATATCACACGAGCTATTGCATCGATGATGGAAACTGGCATGTATGGTAGTGCTGGTAGCAGGGTGCGGCAGGGGCTACAGTCTCGACTACTTGACCAGTACAATCAGTTCGCTGGTAACCAGCCAACCATTGAAGCAGGACTTGGTGCAGGACAGACCATTGCTGATGCATTCCTAGAGTGGATGCGTGGAAAAGATGTTCTCGGATCGTTAGGATTCTAAGATGGGACCATTTAGTAACGCACTCGCACATGGCTTACAGCGCGGAGCTAATCGCGCAATGATGGGACCAACACGACCGGTTGTAACACCAGTACGACCATTCATGCCACGATCAACTAGTCAGCCCGGTAATCCCGGTAACTTTGTTGATTGGTTTCAGCGTATGCAGCGACCAGAGTGGCAGGAGTGGCTACGCAGAATGGCCGGTGGTCAGGGTGCGGGGGATACCTCGTACATGATGCCGGGAAGAACGATGCAAGCTGGGCCGGGTATGATAAATCCGGGCGCGCTTGGTGCTATCCGACAGCAGTATAGACACAACTTGGCCCCCAATGCAGGCAGTGCAAAGGGTGGTCCATACCGACCAAAATTTTAACATAGGGGGCAGCAATGGCTGAACGCTTTGGTGACTATACCTCAGCAGTGAACCGCGTAAGTCAAAACTTACGTGCCTTGCTGCCCAACACAACCGCTGCTGGTATGCAGAAACGAACACCACCACTCTCATCCTACATCACACAGCTACAGAAATCTGGGGGTGGATACCAGACACAAACTGGTGCCGGTGGTGGGTATAACACGAACATCGGTGGTAGTGGCCTACTTGGATTTAAGGGCAGCAACCCACAAATGGAGTTGTTCTCCTTCCTGAATGCTGGACCAAAGAGTTATCAGGACATGTTGGCACAGAACCAGTTCAATCCGAAGACTTCTGTAGGTCAGGTCACACAGTCGAACCAGAATGCATCGGTAGGTGGGGGTAACCTCGCTGGCACAATGCAGTGGAGAGACCTGATGGAGCAGGCCGGTGCAGAGCTACAGGTGCCGTGGCAGGTACTTGCATCGATCATGGCTATCGAATCACAGGGTAACAATGTCAACGATCCCGGTGGAGCTATGGGTCTGATGCAGATCATGCCACAATATTGGTCACAGCTTGCACAACAGTATGGTGGTAATCTACAAGACCCACGCACAAACATCTTCACCGCAGCAGCAATTCTACGACAGAACTATGAACGCTATGGTAGCTGGTCATCAGCGGCAGCAGCCTACTTCGGTGGTGCTGGTGCCTTCAATGATGATGGCTCCTATAGTGGAAGTTCCGACTCATACGGCACCGATATTGGAGCCTATGTATCAGCGTTCGATGGCTACATGCAGCAGCTAGAGTATGGTGTACCAACCGTAGGAGAAACCTTTAATGGTGGTAACCCAGCTACACCGAATGCTTCTCATGCCCTTGCAGCAGCTATGTCTGCACAGGGGGCACCCTATATCTGGTCAGGAGAATCATGGGAAGAGGGTGGGTTCGACTGTTCTGGACTGATGCAGTGGGCCTATCAGCAGGCCGGTATTCAGCTTCCACGTACCGCAGCGGAGCAGTACAACGCAACGAAGCGTATCACAAGTCAGGAACTCCAACCGGGTGACCTTATTTTCTTTGCAGGCACAACAGATGCCCCAGGTATCACCCACGTTGGTATGTATATAGGCAATGGACAGATGATTCAGGCTCCTAAAGAGGGAGATATTGTTAAGATTGTATCAATCAATGATGCCTATTGGTCACAACACACGGTAGGATATGGTAGGGTATAGGAGGTTGCATGTCTGCATCAGTACAGCAGATCGTGAAGGATACAATTGTACCCAAGATCGAGCGCAAGCAGCCTCTCACAAACCTTACCGTACAACAGGTAACACAGCCCCTCGCAACACAGCAAGCACAACAACCGAAGAAAGGCAAGAATCTACTAGACCGTGCGCTACATGTGCCGGGAGAGGGGCTACACTATCTTGGTGAGGCACTCGACCTATCTGGTAAGTATCTAGCCCGACCGACACTTGGTGTAGCATCACGAGCAGCATCTAGCAACACACCGGTTGGTGACTATATCCGTGCAATGGCAAAGAGCCGCAGAAACGCACCGCTCACATGGGACTTGGGACCGGTTGATATTGGTCTTGGTCCGATGTTCATACCGGGTACAGTCGCAGATGTAATCGCACCACACAATGAAGCACAACGCAAGCAGGTACAGAAGTCAGGCTCTCTGACACAAGCATGGAGAGAACAGGCTAAGGGTAACAGTTTCCTAGAGAACGTACTCGCAGAAATTGCTGCCGATCCTACCACGTGGATCACAGCAGGTACCGCTGGTGCAGCAATGAAGCTGCCAAAGGTTGCATCTCTTGCTGCACGACACCCTGTTCTCGCAGCGGAGACACTCCAAGCAATCAACCGACTCCAAGACCTACAGGCTCTTCCTATACTTGGTCCCCTAAAGGGTGCAAAGAAGGCTATACAACTCGTTAAGAAGGATGCCTTTGTAGAAACCAAAGAGACCGGAGTATTGAAGAAAATTCGTGATGTTATCGGAGCAACACAGAACTTCCAGAATGCAGGAGCACAGAGTGCTGCTACAGGTGGAAGACTCGTGGATGAGGCCGGTAACCTTCGACCTGCATTTACCTACAACACAGCAGAGGGCAGCGCACTCCAACAGGATGCATTACGCAACATTCAGACCATGAATAGCAACCCAACACCAGACAACGTTATCCGGCACATGACCTCTCTCGATGATGACCAGAGGCTTCATGTACTACATAATCTCATGCCAACCGATGTAGCAGCACCACATGTGATTCCATACTTGAAGTCAATCGGTGCGCTAGAGGATGACATAGTTGGTACAGCACAACCACGTGTCAACATACGTTGGAATATGGAATCAGGGACACCAGCATGGCAAGCAACTCGTGAAGAGTTCTTGGCAGATGTGGCACGCAAGAATCCACAAGAGGGTACAGAGGTAGCTGATCGCGCAGGCATGGCTACGAGAATAGCAGAACGAGAAACCTCACAGATTCTCCAACAGCGTTGGTATCAATATATGTCCGATGAGGGTCGTGATACTGGCTTTGGACCATCGCGAGAACTTATAAAAGACATGCCTGCGGTACCTACGGGTATCTATGACAGTGATTCATCTACCTCAAAGATACCATTCGGTCGTGTTATTGCGTATATGGATCGACCGGGACAGCAGAGTGCATATGGATTACTTATTGATGATACTGAGTGGCCGCATCCACAAGCACTCGTTGTTGCGAGGATAGAGCCGTACGACCGTGTAAATGGAGAGATTAGTAGCTGGCAACTGACAGATATATGGGCACGTGATGACCTTACACCGGGTGAGAAAATCAAAGCATCCCGTGCAATGCACAGACAGTTGGACCAATACAATATTGCAGCATCATCTACTGACCTCAGTGTAGACTCCGCACCTATCGTACACAGACAACTGATTAAGCAGGCTATCGAAGCGGGAGAGCAGATACCAGAGAACGTACTCGCAGAGTATCCTAGCTTACGCAGACTAGCAGAACGTAGGGGTGCACCACAGGCACGAACCACAAACGATATTTCTGACACATTAGATGACCTCATCAATGGCACACCAGCAGGTCCGCGTGAACCAGTTGACCCAATCCTCACCAAGATGAATCTAGAATACGCTGGACCACAGGTTGAGGGTATCGTGGATGGTCAGGCTCGTAACACATATATCAGTGACATGGCAAGCATGATGCGACAGGTGGGTGCTCAGGAAGATGAAGTGAACCTCGCTGTCCTACTCACCGATAACATGGTGCGTAACATCGTAGCACGCAACACCGACATACCTACCAGCGAACATCTCTATGGTATTCTTAAAGCACGGCATGAACCTGTACATCTCGCTGAGGGTATGCGACAAGGTGTTCGAACTGGAAACTTCCACAAGGATGCAGAAACTCTTGGACTAACCTCAAAGAGAAAGGCCGACATAGCTAATAACGCTCATATTCTTGTGAATCTATTCGATGCCGTAGCTGATCCAAATGTTGCTAAACCATTTCTCACCTATGCTCATGAGTTGGCTCATGTAGTTGAAGAAACTATGCCAGCAGGGGATTATCAGGAACTCTTGAATGTTCTTGGCTCTCGTAATGCAATGAGAATGAATGACACACAGTCAGAACTATTTGCGAATGGATTAGAACGATTCATAGCTAGCGGTGGCTTGCACAATGCTGCTGTTGATCAGGGACTTGATCCTATACTCGTACGAGCATACAAGCACATAGGTTCTATGCTGGAAAACGCATGGTCGTTTATACGCTCTATGTGGGATGGTGTAGATGTACACAACCCTGAAATAGCTACGTATTGGGATAACTTCTTCCGTGGTACCACCTATGGTGCCCCATCCGAATCAGTTGAACCATTTACACGCGAGGCTGTTCGAACTGTTGGTGAGCGTGGTCAGATAACGACTGGTCGAACACCAGTTGGTAGAGCACAGGCACGTACCGAACCATTACCACCAATGGACACCAAAAAGATTGCCTCTGTCATTAAACAAATGAGGACACAGGGTCTTCTCACAACTAAAGAAGAAGCTGATGCATTCCGTAAGGAATACAAAGTTGTACAACAGATGGCTGATGATGGTGATGCCCTCGATGATGGTGTTTATTCTCTTATGGATGACTACGGATACAAAGACCCCGATGCCGAGGATATAGCTGATGCAGTAACACCACCTGTAGAAGCACCAGCAGAGGGTGTCCGAGCCATGACCACAGCAGCAGATCGGGTAATCAACCGACTCGGATTAACTGGTGATGAGGCTACTACATTCCGTGCAGAATTTAATCAGCAGAATGATGTAAATTATAGAGAAGGTGTGCTAAAGAAGTGGCAAGATATCGTACGTGGCCGTAGCGCAACAGCTACACCACCTACCACTGCACCGACTGGACCACAGCCGTTCGAACATCGTGTAGTATCAACACCAGCATCTCGTGCTGCTGATAAGGCAACACAAACCACACTTATTCCAGAGGGTACCTACCAGTACAGTGGCACCCTTGCTAATCGCACCGCAGCAGTTGACAACAAGAGTACACGTAAAGCTATCAAGAGTACCGAACGACTACTCACAGCGCAGGATCAAGCAGGACTAGAGAAGTTCCTTGATGCAGACACAACCACAGCATCACAGCGACACGCAGTCAACGAACACATTCTTGCGAATCCAACACTCGATCCAAATGGTTGGGTACGTTCGAAGCTCTCTGCTCGTGGTGAATATATAGCACCACCGGGACCAGAACCATCACCGTTCGGTGTACGACCAACACAGAAGTTCCTCGATAGTGCTGGTGAAGCACGCGCAGCACGGCTTGAAGCACAGGCAGCAGAGAACAATATCCAACAGATCATCGCACAGGTGACACAGGGCAAGCCAGCCCCAATGGCTCATATCGTAGAGCAGATTGTTACCGAACAGGCCCAGAGAAATCCGGGTACCTTCGCGAACAAGTCACTCTGGATGAACAGCCAATATGCACCGCTCTTTACACAGGCTCTCTTCTCAACATCAGAGCGCGAGGCACGTGCAAACCTATCCCTCATGTTCTCGCGTATGAATATGCATCGTGCAGCATCGGGTGTACTCCACCCGCTTGCTATGCGAAACATCGGTCGCATGTTTCCAGAAACAATCGCAACCTCTAATGTCCCAACCGAACAGGTGACATCAAACAATCCATACTGGAGTATCCTATCCGAAAAGGATATGAAGATGATGGAAACAATGCAGGCTAGTCCAGCGGTACAGAAAGCAGATGCGAAGTGGAAGGAAGATGTTGATAAGATAAATGTCATACTCTCGAAGTATGATCTTGTACACCTGAACGACAACATGACCGCTGGAGAAATATTCGACTACGTGGAGAACGGCATCATCAGTGATCCCGGTGATGCTAAGAAGATCAACGCATTCTTGAAACGCTATCACATGACACCAGAGGCACTCCAGAAGCTCATAGGCAACAAATTCTTTGAGCGGGTAGCAGGCATTGATCGAATTGACTTCCATGAGTACACCGTTGGTAGTGCCTATATCGACAACCTTCGTGAGAAGTTTGTAAAGGAAGCACTCGCTGATCCAACACTAGAGCTTGGAAATATTAACCGTTTCTGGGGATCACTTGGTTGGATACCACGTGCATGGAGAGAACAAGCACTTGTATCTCCACGTTACCAAATGGCTAACTGGATGGATATGATCGTACGTGGTGCTGTTGCAGGTATCAATCCGGTTGAGCAGTTTGGTGCAAGAAAGCAAGCAAAGCGCTGGGGACTACAGGGTCCACCAGAGGCACTCTTCGTTGGTCGTGCAGCACAGCGTAACCTCGGAGACCTTGCCAAGTTCGGAGATAGAGGGGGCTATAGCGAAATTCTCAACGCAGAAATGCGACCAGCACTGGCAAGCGTGCCGGTAGTTGGTGAGAAGGTGCTATCTCCTATTGTACGATTCAACCGTGCGATTGCACGAGCAAGCGACAACACCTTCCGTGAGTGGGCATGGAGTAATGGAACGAAGGATTATCTGTTGGCCTACAAGCCAGAGTTTGATACCCTCGTGCGTAGAGCAGTTCCGGGTCCAAACGGTGTGGATATCATCACACAACTCAATCGTGTTGGTGCAGAACACAACCGTAACTTTGGCATAGACTTTTCACCTGAGCAGGTACACAAATTTGTTATCAGTCAGGGTGGTAGTGCTGCTGCTGCAAACGAGCTATCGAATGCTTGGAGAACAGCAGTAGAGAATGCCTCTCAAACAGGTATGGACTTCGCACGTAAGACACATCTCGACTACGAGACTTCATACAATATAGAAAGCGCGTTGTTCCTAAAGAGTTGGATGCCTTTCCACTTCTTCGCAACGAGAAACCTTCCGTGGTATCTCGAACAACTCGCATCACATCCAGAGATGGTTAATGCATGGCAAGCCTATCAAGATATATCGGAGCAGGACCGTATCAATATGGGCTTACCAACTCGCTATCGTGGATATATGCCGCTGGGAGACAGTATGCTGGCAAACATATTTGGCCCAGCACAGGCATATTTCAATCCGCTTGCAGCATTCTCTATCTTTGACCAGACTAAGAAGCTCATGTCTCCTGACAACTTTGAAGAGGAACCCGTTCCTACAGTTAGCAGGGAGAATCTGGGCCGACAGTTGGACAAGATTGCTGGTGTTGGTTTGGGTGTAGCTCCGTGGTTCCAGATACCAATGAGTATGATGGGATTCTACGGACCTAAAGATGAACCAATGCCGATCTTCCGTTGGTCATCGGTCATTAACTCAACTGCAAGTTTAGCTTCTAAGAAGCTCGGTGGTGGACCGATGGATATAACCGGTGAAGGCACCATGCGTAGGCTACAGAATGCAGTACGCGCAACCACAACTGAACCTGTGCAGCGACACACTGACTCTATTTATACAGATAACGCAATAGTCAGTCGCTTGCAGGAAAACATGTTGCAAGAGATTGCGCTGATGCAGGCTGTCAATCCAAGTGCGGATACCAAAGATGTACGAGACCGCTACATTACTGCAAGCCAAGAAGGTCCGGGTAATGTAGAGTGGGACCGTGCAGCTAAGGATAATATAGGACGTGAGTTCCACCGAAGCCTTATAGGTTTTGTGAACCCATTCCCTACACGCAATGTCACCAAGAACAGACTTGCTATTCAGAAATCACAAGAAGAGTTTTATGATCTACCAGAAGAACTGCTAGCAACCAAAGAGTTCCGCGAGATGGCACGGCTTGGTAACAATGCGGCTGCACTCACTCAGAGCTTCCAGCGACCGAAGACAGAGAGTGAGATACAGAAGAACGCACCAACATCAGGTAGTGCTACCACGCAGAACGACTACTCAGTGATGCAGTGGAATGGTGGGGTATGGGGAGAAGGATTACCAGCACCATATAATAATTTGGTGTTGTTCCGTGCGTACCAGAAATGGATCACACGACAACCAGAGGGTAGTCGATCCCCAACAGATTTCTTTAATGAGTACGGCATAGCCTACTAAATGATATAGGTTTTCACGAAAACCTAGAAAGGTACAACACATGTCAGGAAGAGACTCGTTCTTCACTGATGATGAGGATGATGATGACTTTGAAGACCCCTTCGCAGGACTTGATACCGGTGATACCGATGATGATAGTTTTGAAGAAGAGGATGATGAGGAAGAGTCCGAAGATTCAGATGAAAAGGAGACTCCCGACAATGCTCAAATAGCCCAGCAGGTAGCAGAGCTACAGGCACGGCTCGGTGGGCTACAGGGTGCTCTCCAGAAATCACAAGAAGAGAAGCAGCAGATGCAGATGCAGTTCCTTGGCAACCAAGCCAAGCTACGACACACTGAACTGCTAGCGAGTGGCATGGATGAACAAGCAGCAGCAGCACAGATTCGTGCAGAGCTTTCCGAAGTAGTCTTGCACATTCAGGGCAATAGCATTAGCACTGAAAAGCAGGCACTTGAAGAAGCATCTCGTGCGATTTGGGCACAGCAGCTTGCAGTCAAGCATGGTATTCCAGTGGACTCAGCAGAGTTCAAGCGGCTCATCCTTGTGAAAGACCCCGAAGATATGGCAGAAATGGCTACGCTTATCTCTTCTAAGCAGCGTGTGAAAACACGCACAGCAACGAAGACCAAGAGACAGAGTAGTGGTGCAGATAGATTTGGCACAGCCCAAGGCTCAACTTCACCTAGAAAGAAGCCAGCTAAGAATATGGATGAAGCACTCGACCGCTTTATGACTGCGAGAATTCGCAGGTAGTACACGGTTTCTACAACCGTATAGTGAAAGATAGTTTCTCACATGGCAGTTGATCTAAATAAGGTCGGTGCTCTTATCAAGGAAGTATTCGAAGAGCCGTGGAGTGATGCGATGGTACGCTCCAACCTGCTCTTGGATATGTTCGGGACTAAGAAAGGGCAAGGGGCCGAAGTACGTTGGAAGATTCACTATGGTGGAAACCAGTCGGCTGGTCCATACAGTGAAAACGACCTCATCCCAGAGGCCGGAATGCAGAGCTACGCAGATGCACGTACACCATTCAAGCAGAATTGGGTGGTTGTAGAAGTCACAGGTATGGCACAGGCTGCTACTCGTGGTGGTGGTGCATTCAAGGAGGTACTTGGTAACGAAACCAAGGAAGCCCTCGAAGACTTGAAGGATAGGATTAACGATCAGTTGATGGCATCTACAGCAGATGTTAACGGTCGTGCTATCCACGGTATTGGATACATTGTATCAGATGTTGGTGTGTATGCAGGTATCAACCGTGCCACTCACCCATGGTTTGGATCGTTCGTACTTGACAACTCAGGTACACCACGACCTCTTACTACCTTCCTGATGCAGCAGGTTATTGCTGAGATGGAGCAGCTAGACCGCAAGGCTAGCATCGATCTTATCATCGGTAACCGTGTTCACTACTACCAGTATGGTAACACCTTGCAGCAGTTCCGACAGTTCCAGAATGTAACAACCCTTGATGGTGGCTACAAGGCACTCGACTTCGAAGGTATGTCTTTCGTATCTGTGCCAAACCTACCAGTAGGTGTTGTCTACTTCCTCGACAAGAGCACATGGAACTACTATGTTCTCGAAAACTTCGAGACTAAGCCAAAGAGCACCAACAAGGATAGTGACAGACTCATCATCACACACTACTCTAACCTTGTCTGCAAGAACCCCGGAAAGAACGCGAAGATCATCGATCTTGGTACTACCTTTACCGCTGTAGGTGGCTAAGAATAGATAGGAACCTTATCTTGGTAGATAGTAAAACATGTAGTAAGTGTGGTATAACAAAATCTGTCGATAGTTTTCACTTTAGAAATAAAAAGAAAAATGATAGACAGCCTATATGCAGTGTGTGTAAATCAGCCTATAGTAAACAGCAGTACAAACACCGTTGCGATATTGATCCTACATACCACAAACTTCGTATGAGACAGACTTATCTGAAATCAACATACGGACTTACTCTTGAAGACTATATGATTATACACAATAATCAATCAGGAGTATGTGCTATATGTGGTGGTGTAGATAGCCACCAATTACTTAGTGTGGACCACGACCACAACACCGGACTGGTTAGAGGTCTGCTTTGTAATAGTTGTAATTCTATGTTAGGATACGCTAGAGACAATCCAGACCTCTTGTTACTTGGTGCTCAATACCTAGAAAGGAATCACTAAGTGCCATTATACACATTTAAATGTGACTGTGGGCACGAATTTGATGAGCACATTTCCATAGACTCGATCACCAACCATCCTACATATATGTGTAAGGTGTGTGGAATGGATGCTTATAGAATATATAACAGTGTAGGTAAAGGTATCTCCCGGCCAAAGGGATGGAGCTTACCTCCCGATGCCCCCGGATACTTTGATCTACCGAAAGAAGAATCAGAAAGGTTTGTTAAGGAATGGTCACGCAACAATCTACACGAAGAAGAGCCGTAGTCGTGTATGAAGAGGATGATGTTTCATCTGCTCTTCTACAGGACATTCTGTCACTTGCTGAACCAGAGCGCACCAACACACTACAACTGTGGTTAGAGGCAGGGAACTATGATACGAAGCACGATGGTACCGTACTCATTGGCACACCGAACAGGCAGTCAATGCAGTTTCGTTATCAGGGTGAGCCGTACAATGTTCCTCCCGCTGGACGCAGAGTAACACGTGAAAATGCACTCAGACTACTCCAACTCTACGGACAGGATGGTCGCTACTATGGTAGAGACCAAGCTACCGGTGTGCAGTATGGAGAGGAAGAAACATTCAGCGAAGAGCAGCAGACATGGGCATCAAAACGCACCTTTACTTTTATTACCAATTATCTTGTTCAGCGTCCTGAGAAGGCAGAGCCGGTAGTGGAAAGCAAGCCTGAGAAGGTACGCTTCAAGGCTACCCTGCCCGAAGTAGTGTATGTTGAAGGGGATGATGCGGAGAATGAAGAAGACAATGGCTAATAAGACAGACCGTGCAGCGGTGGCACCAAAGGTAATTCAGGGCTTTGGTTCTGATACCGAAACCGGCTATCCGGGGCTTGATCCGAACCCATACCCACCAACAGATTTCGGTACTAACAATCTGATTGTGTCGGGTGGTGGTTTCGGTACAACCGGAGTGGACCTCACAGATGATCCGCTACTAGCGGCTCTGGGCCTCGTAGTCGGTGATCCTATGCCACCTGAGAACAACATCCACGACTTAATCGAGACTGATGGTGTGGATGACTTGAAGGATTTCAATCGAAGGCTTCGTGTTCCTAACGATATCATCGATGAAGCCCTTCGAGCTAAGTATGCAACACAGATTTCTGGTGGATACCCAGCAGTTGAACCACCAGTCTAATATAAGGAGCGTAGCATGGCTGACAGAGAGATTCTACGTGTAGCTACGCTCATTGCTGACCTTCCGGGTGGTGATGATGACATTGTGGACCTGACAATTACTGATCCATATGGGTTGGTATTGTTAGCGGCAGAAGTCATCGCACCATCTGGTTGGAACCGCTATCGATACACGACACTGCTGCCGCTCGTGTTCGCTGGGCTTTACACGGCAGAGTGGCACCTACTCGCAGCAGATACAACAACCACACAGGTATTCAGCGTAGGCCGACAACCAACAGCAGGCATCACAAAGTTTCTTCTACGATCACAGATAGGCTCACGTGTCAGTGAGGTTGTGCGAGGTACCGTATCAAATGCAGGTATAAACACACTCGCAGACCTGAGTCTTGTTGGTAATCCAGAACAGTACAACTACTACTGGATTATGCTCGATCCACTGCATGTGGATGCGGGTATCCCATTCAGGGTTGTTGGATACAACGGCTCGGCCTTTGAACTCCACAGACCATTCACGGCACCACCAACCTACGGTGCCAAGTACACCATGTTTGAAATCAATCCCACAGAGATTGATGAGGCAATGCAGATTGCTGTCAATGAACTATCGGAGCAGGCACGTATCGAGGTACGCATCGAGGATGCGCTGGTGGTGGATGATTTATTTACACTGCCTGCTGGTATCACCCACATCAGCGAGATATGGTCTAATGAAGACAAGCTCCTACCAGTTGACTGGCACGTACGTACCGGTCGTAGGATCGCGTGGGAAGCCACACCAACTGAGCCAGTTGATCTGGTTGGTATTCGCTCGGCCACCTTTCCACTGTGGGAAGATAGCATCATAGAATCTGATCCATTTACTACATCAGCCCGTGCAGCGTTCCTCTTACATGCCAACCGGGCCGGTGGTGCAGCAATTGATCCAGAAGAACATCTGAGAAGACAGCTTGCTGCATCTGATGATTATGAACGCGGTAAGCGCAACTCTGTTGGTAGAATACCACCGGGCAGCAGACCTGTATTGGAGTAGTACATGCCACATGAGTCTACGAACGTTCTCAGAGAGAATGAGATACTGCTCTATGGGCAGAACTTTCCAATCACAGGTACCGTCCGTAGAACTGCTGTTACACCCTTCGCACCAAAGTTTGTTCTCGGAGATTATACCAGAGAGGATAAGGTAGTCACATCATCGTGGGTTATCTCTAACTTCTCTGGTGGCTTTGGTATTTTGAACGGACAACTTCCACAAGATATAGATAGATTTGCTGACAGTACGCTTCTAAGTTTGTACAAATATCTAACACTCAACACACTCATACATCCCGCAGGTAACCTGCCGGATAAGGCAGAACTCCTGATGGAATATGCGGACACACTCTATGCGTTTGTAGGTACGGAAGTCTACAAGTGGACCGAATCCACACAATCATGGGGTACGAACCTGCATACTATCTCAGCATCAGCAAATGCTGGTGCTATATTCAATGGTTCCATGTTTATTATTACGGACCTCGGACTGCACAGCTACAATGCAATCACGAATACATGGACCGACTTCATGAGTCCTGATACGTATGTTCCAACCGGTGATTCCCTCATCGAGTGGGATGGTAAGCTCTTTCGCATCGGACAGGATGATTCTGATAGTTCTTTAACAAGAATCTATTGGACAATTGATCCTGATGCTGATAACAACGGAGCAAGCGAGTCAACTGATTGGGACGAAGGTGGACTACTCCATCTCCCACGCGGGTATTGTCAACAGCTTCTTATTTATTTTGATCTAACTGGTGAGCCAGTTATTCACGCAATCACACGATCCGGTGTTTACGGATATGATTTCGATAGTGAAAAATTCTACATCACCCCGGTCACCCACCCAACCATGTCTGTAGCTGGTAAGGGTGCGATGGTATGGAGAGGGGAACTCTACGTACCAGAAGGTACCGAAGCTATTAAATATAATGGATCAACACTTCAATCAGTTGGTCCAGCAAAGGATGAAGGTCTACCAAGCCACCTTCAAGGAAACATACTCCAAATGGTGCCGGGTCACGGTTTCTACTACGCTGTCATTGCTACAACAACAGGAAGCACCATAGACACACTGTCTATGCCATTCTTTGAGGATGCAACACCAACGACACTGGACACGGTAGTGTTGGAAGAGTTCCCCACGATTGGTGTGTTCCCACTTGGTAGTAGCAGTAGTGTTGGAGCTATCGTACAGTCACCGGGGCTGTCGTGGCACCCACTCTTCGAACAGTCTATCGGTGGCACAATGGGCTACTGTCTGGTGACCTCACTAGATAATACCTTCCGCTTGTGGATTACACATTCGGATGGTGCATCCTATATTGATATCGATACGGGACTCCACAACCCACTACAGAATCCAACAACAGAGTTTCGTGAGGATGGATATCTAGAGACACCGTGGGTAGACCTTGGTTGGGCTGAACTAGACAAGCTAGCTCTATCACTTGATGTAGATGCAGAAGGCATTGATGCGGTACTTGGTACCAGTATACAGGTTGAAATTGCATACGATGGTGATGAATCATGGGAAACCGTTGCACTGGTTACACAAAATGGACTCACACAGTACGCGATTGGACAGGAACCCGGTCGTGTATTTCGTAGGGTAAAATTCCGTATTCAAATGGTTCGGGGTAGCATATCTACAACCGCAACACCGGTACTTCGGCACATGATCTTCGGATTTATGCGAAGACCACAACTTCTTTGGGGTTGGGATATCAACATCCAGCTATCGAAGAGGCTACACTATGGTAAGACCTCCGAACAACTACTTGAACGACTGTATGAAATTGCAGAGGTAGAGAAGATCGCTGGTACCTTCACCTACAGGGACAGAAGAACCGGACTCATGCGTTCTCGTAGGGTGGTACTCTCGAACATTCAGGGTGCAGAACTTACTGGCTCAGAAGCCAGCGCACGCTATACTGTTTCATTAATTCAGCTAGATGAGCTTACCAATGAGCAGTAGTAGACAATCAACACGTACAAAACTACCAGAGGTAAAGCTACCGCGTATCCCTTCTGGTTCCAGAGCACCAGCAGGTTGGGGACAAGTTAACATTGGTACACGTACACGCGGTCACCCTATGGCCGGTGGACTCAAACGACCTGAACCTGCCGGTGATCCACCCGATTGGTGGACCGGCACACGACCAGAGTGGGCTGTCTATTGGGGACTACAAAAGAATGGACTACAGGATGGACTTGACTTCACATATCAGGCACGCTTGCCGGGTGTTGGTGCTGGCTACTACTCTCAGGTTGACTTCCTGGTGGACACTTACTCCATCGGTATTGAGGTTCAGGGAAAGTTTTGGCACTATGGTCAGGGCCAGCAGAAGATAGCGACCGACCTCTTTCGAGAGCAACTGTTCGCAGGACAGGGTATTAAGATTGTCTTTATTGATGAACAGGATGCACTCGAAGACCCTACCTACTTTGTCAGAGAAGCACTCGAAGGTGAGGATCACAGCCATGTCAAGAACACTGGAAAGGCTCAGTAAATGCCACTAATTACACTGCGCGGCTATTTGTTTGACCAGCTTGGCAATGGTGTTGGAGACATTGAAGTCAACGCATACGCGAAGAACTCTGATGGCACATGGGTAGGTACCCCTGCTGCCTCAGTCACAAGCTCATCGACCACTGGTAAGTGGGAAATTATTAACCTCGACACGGCTGATGCACCACAAACTGGTGTCTTTGGTCTGCGTATAACGAACCCAGCAACCGGACAGGTACGCAAGATCGAGGGTGATACACGCATGATGTTTGGTCAGGTCATTGGTGCTGGTGGTAGTGCTCCACTTGCGAACCTGTCAATCCAGCAGGTACACCTCGCTGATGGTATTGTCAGCGATGCCAAGATGGGTACTCGCACAATTGATGACACCAACGCACTTGCATCTGAGACTGGTACACCAACACAACTATGGAGCAGGCTTGCCAACATGGTGAAGCAAATCACAGGCAAGAGCACGTGGAGAACCGCTCCTGTCATCTCGTTGGAGACAGCGAACACAACACTCACATCACACACCGCTTCTCTTGCTACAGCAGCCGCACATATAGCGAACACATCCAACCCACACAGCACCACACATGCTCAGGTTGGTAGTCCAACCGTTACTGATACAACCGCACCAGCAGTAGACACCAACACAATACAGATTCTCTTTAGTAACCTAGCCAATAGAATCAAGGCACTCAGCGGTGAAGCAGGCTGGAAGGATGCACCGGACACGACACTTGCAGCAGCAGCATTACACGCTGTGAATACATCGAATCCTCATACAACTACTGCTGCACAGGTCGGTGCAGTAGCCAATGCAGGTACCGTAGTGAAAGCGCAGTCGGGCCTACTGGCTGCTCGACCAGCGGCAGCAACAGCAGGTAATGGTGCGCTCTACTTTGCTACCGATGACCTCACGATATCATTCTCGAACGGTAGCGTGTGGACTATCCTTGGCACCGCAGACTATAATGACCTGAGTAATGTTCCATCAGCACCCGGTGCTCCGAACATGTTCGCTACGGTACTCGCTGGTGGTAACTCTCTCGTACCCGAATCACCAACCGATGTTCTTAACTTTAGTGCTGGTCCTGGTATCAGTATTGTTGGTTCTGTTGCATCAGATACCGTATCTATTTCTGCATCCGGTTATCCATTTGGCTTTGCTTCTGTTGCTGTCTCAGGACAGTCAACTATCTCCGCTGATGCAGAAACCGACACACTCAACATCGCTGCTGGTGCAGGCATCTCGCTCACCACAGTGGCAGGTACTGACACACTTACGATTGCTGCATCGGGTGGTACCATTGATGCTGACACTGTACAAGGTAATGATGGTGATCTATATCCATTCATGAGTGCAGTACAGGCTCTTGGTGCTGAACCCGCACTCGCAACGGGACCGTGGAAGATTCAAGCGGGTAATGTATCCGCTGACTTTGTTTCGGGCGACTATAATCTAGCCTTGTCGGGCACAGTAAATGGATACGTAACAATACAACTCATGATTCAGCACCCAACCACAGGAATTGTGGGCATTGATAACTCTCCTGCTCCAACTACAGGAGCATCACCTACTATCAATTGCACACTCCACGATGCTGCCGGTACCGCAGAAACACGTACAGTAGTATTGTACTACTTTGTCATACACTGGTAATCCTATGGAACAATTTATTGGTCCGGGTAGCATTGGTATGGTGGGTGGACTACTCATCATCATTGCGACCGGATCACGCGGCATGTGGCAGTTTAGATTTCAGGTAGATAAGGAGCTATCCGCTAAGGATATGCTCATTACAAATTTAGAAAGGCAACTAACAGACCAACGTGCTGGTAGCCTCGAACGACTCAGTGAAATGCGAAATGATCGGGAAGAGTGGAAGGAAATTGCGTATAGCCTCTCCGACCTAGGTAAGAGAGCAGCTACCATCGCAGAGAAGAGCGTGAAGTAATGCAGTACATACGAAAGATTCTGCGTATAGATGCTGATGCACCGGAAGAGGAACCATCTACTACTGTTATTACTAACGTAACTGTACAACCAGCTAGTGAAATAACAATAATGAAAAAAGATATTAAAGAGCTTGATGCGAGGGTACGCTACGTTGAACAAAAGATGCACACATCGGGGGGAACATGATTAATAATCTTAGTTATCTGGAAATATTTTGGATAACAGTTCTATTTATCGGTATCGGTGCATCACTATGGATGACAGCACAAGCGTATCTTGATCTACGAGCACGAAGAATATCAGGTAAGAATGGTTTACTACTCATGAGAGTACGTAATGATATGCGTGTTGAGCTAATTAGGCTGTCTGTTTTGATCTGTCTAGTATGGTACGCATATCGAGCAACGCTTTCACCCGTTACTGATATCCACTGGAACATAAATACAGCTATCTTTGTTGCCATTTTTATATGGATACCTTTAGCTCTTGGATACGATGCTATCCGTTCCGCACAAACACGCAAGAAGATTACGAGAGCGTTTGAAGAGTCTACTTAGGGGGTCCGTACTATGCCTATACTTCGTACTGACCAAGCACATAAGAAGGGGGATACATATGAACTTCGGGGAACTTCTAGAAGAGAAGGAATCTTACGTAGATTCGCTGAGAAAGAAGACCTACTGGAGTTTAGTATCTCTACCGACTTTAATATTCCGGGTATTATTACCAAGACTACTGCTGCCGGTATCGAGGTCGATGACAGCGGTAACTGGATCGTTACCATTCCGAAGGATGAAATCGAACGAGATGATCTACCCGCAGATGAATATGTATATGCGCTCCGTACAACAGAAGGTGATACCGGCAATCGCTATACCCTTGTGCGCGGGGTGTTAAACCTCGAAGATGTGCCGTTCAGCACGAACTAATGAAGGAGAACTAATGTTTTCTGTATTCAATCAGCCGCTACCAGAGCGGATCATTCGATTCCTGCCGGGGAGAACGGCACCAACCCCACACCGTAGACTGCACATCTTTAAGGCTCAGTCATATGGTATGGATGCGTATGGTAATATCACATGGGTAGACCCGTGGAAGGATAACATCCTACACGATGGTGGGGAGCAGTATATTCTCTCCGCTGTATTTGCTACGAACTATTCATTGTTCGGTGCTGCACTGGCTGCACTATTCCTTGGTCTTGATAACCGTACCACACCAGCAGAAGCAGACACCCTCGCTACTGTTGTAGCGAATGGTGAGCCTACTACTGGTGGCTATGCACGTAAGTCGATTGCTACGAACGGTACCGGTGCTGGTGGTCAGCCATTCGTATTCTCAAATCCCGGTGCCTACTACATTGCAACCTCAGCAACCCAGACATGGACTGCATCGGGTGCAGCCTATGGTACAGTAAAGAATCGCTTCCTCTGCTCCGACCTGACCGCTGTTGTTGATGCTGCTGGTGACCACCTAATCGCATCACTTGCACTCAGTACAGCACGTACGATTAACGATGGTGACTCCCTCGCAACGAACCTAGCTATTGGAATGAGCGAGTAATGGCTGACATGACTGTAGCCTATGACCTAGGCAAGTACGCAATACGTGGCTCCTTTGCTATGGCAAACAGTCAGGCACAGGACACCGCTATTCCACTCGATGTACCACTTGAACTCCTACCATACACCACTACAACCTTCCGTGCTACGGTATACAATCCGGGTGCGGTGGCTGTAACGGTGCGCTTCCTCGTGGCTGAACTTCTTGGTGGATCACTCCGCTACATTGAAGTAGATAATCTGACCGTAACCGCAGCCAACACTGGTTCAAAGGTTATCACCGGACTCACCCAAGGTGGTGATGCACGAGTAACCGTAGAGAATGACACCGCTGTTGGTGGTTCTGGTGCGTTCACAGCATCAGTAGTATTGAGAGCACTAGCGTGACCAGAACTGTACGCAGACCAGTTGGACTTGGTTGGGAACCCGATATCGATCCAAACGATAGAGAGTTCCCAATGGCAACGGTGCTGGCAATGGATGAGTCTCTTGTAGAGGCACCACTGCCAGCCCAACTCTACTATCAAACAGGACCAATTCTCAATCAGGGTGCCTACCCTATGTGTGTAGGCTATTCGTGGAGACAATGGCTAACGACAGGGCTGGTGGAAAACACCAACCTCAATCCCGATGGCCGTACCATTTACTGTGAGGCACGCAAGCTAGACCCGTGGGCAGGAGACTGCACCACCGATCTACGTAGTGGCACCTCGACACGTGCTGGTGCCAAGTCTCTCCAAGCGCGAGGTCTCATCACCACCTATGTATGGGCATGGGATGCAGCAACCGTACGCACATGGATACTATCAGGCAAGGGGCCGGTCATCGTAGGTACCCGCTGGTACAACTCAATGTATCGTCCCGCTGGTGGCCGCATCATAGTCACACCAACCAGCGGCCTAGCTGGTGGACATGCCTACCTCATCAGTGGCTTCGATGATGTAACCAAACTCTTCCGAGTTACGAACAGTTGGGGTCCATATTGGGGAACCAAGGGCCACGCGAACATGCGTTACAACGATCTAAATCTGCTGCTGTCAGCCGCACAACAAGGTGAGTGTGTGACCGCAGTTGAAATAGACCGTGATGTATTTCAGCCTGCTAATTCAGTGGTAGCGACAGAAAATCTATTAGACATTTTGGTAGATATTGGCACAGCGGAGGCCCATGAAACAATAAAGGAATAATACGTGACAGTTATACAAATTGTAGCTACGGCTGACTGCTTTGTAAACTCAACAACAGGACAAGAGAACACAGTCAACAATGGTACCTCAATCGCTATGACCGGGGCAACCGCAACAACTACAAAGGATCGTGCATTTCTAAAGTTCCCGCTTGCTGGTAATGTACCTTCTGGTGCCACGATTAACTCTGCTCGACTTGGATTCGCTCCCAATGCAATCGTTACTGTTGTTACAGCCTTCGACTTTCACCCATTGATTGCGAACTTTGACTGGACTGAGGCTGGTGCAACATGGAACCATAAGAACACCACAGGCAGCGTTGCATGGGCTGGTGGTAGTAATGGTGGTTCCGTTGATGACACTGATATTGATGATGATGTTATTGTTTGTACAACATCGTGGACAAATACTCCCGTAGCCGATGCTGCTGACACGTTCAAAGAACACACCATCGACACTGCATTTATTCAGGCTATATCAGATGGCACTGGATCATACCATGCCGCTGATCGAGTTGTACAGGTTCATGGCTGGAGACAAGGCAGCAGCAACTCCGCTGGTGTTACGTTCCGATCACGTTCATCTACTGGTGGTATCTATGCTCCGTATCTAGAGGTTGATTATACCTCAGATGATCCAGCAGTATCAGGCACGGCAACGAGTCGTGCTACTGATGCGGTTGCGTTCCCACAGTGCACATATACAGGTGATACAGATGATAACGAAGTTGTCACGGTCAAACGTAAGGTTCAAGGAGCAGCCGATGGTACGTATGTTACGTTGGCTACATTCTATGATCGTACAGCTAAAATAGCCTACGCTGGACATGTGGTTGATTTCGGTGCCGGTAACGTTACCCATAAAGGTGACATCGCACTAACACCGGGCACAACGTACACATTTCAATTTACATGGTCTGGTGGTGGAACAGTTAAGACTGTCGATCAGACTATGCTTGCACGGCTTGATCCACTTGCACATTCAGGTAGAGGAACTCGTAAGGTTCCGACTGCGTGGTGGTGGAAGGGCAGCAACACGATATCCGCTGCGAACATTCGGAAGAATGCGTGGATTGTCACTACCCTAGATGGTACGGAAGCAGCAGAGAATGCTGAAATACGAAACGGTGCAACCGACATACCAATCTATCAATATATTGGCCCTGAGTTTCGCAGAAACTATGATGTAGGTACCCCGGTACCGGAAGACCTAGATGTTGATGGTGGTCGTAACACATGGCTCTATAGAGATTATGTGTATGATGATTTCCTTCTCTCGTTTAGTGAAACATGGTTTACCCATAATGGTGGTAGCGCACGAACTGATCGTGTGTATAATGCAAGCTATGATACGTTCGTAATGAACTATTCGGTACCGGGATTCCGAAGCTGGGTATATAAGTGGTTCCTAGAACTTCTGTATTCAGAACATACTGACCAAACCACAGCAGCGGATAGATTCAACGGAATTATTCAGGATAATCTGCAAGGCACATCTGTGTTTGATGCACAGTGGAGAACAATAGCAGCAGCATCTCGACCCCCGACAGAGACAGCTATTGATACGAAAGAGGAATACTCTGCTACACAACTGGCCTTCCTTGACTTCCTTGTAGCAACTGGTACCTATTTTGGTGTGAACAATGTGAACGCAACGTCCACTAATCACACAGACTATGCACCACACTTTGATGCGCTATTCATTGAATCAACATTCACATCCTATGAGGGTGCTGGTAGCATGGACTATATTAGTTCATCAGCGTGGAAAGCAGATGTAGATCACGTTATAGCACTTCGTTCTCTTGTACAAGATCATATTGTCTGTTCGATGCAGCTTGGTGATACACCCCTACAAATTAATGTAGAGTATGCTGCGTGGTCACTAGCGATGGTGACCGATGCTCTTGGTGCCGGTGGCTCCGTTATCATTCGACCGACTGATAATGCAGACTACGATGAGGATGAAATTGCCTCATCAGGTACGACCGTATTCGATGTAGATTGGGGAGCACCAACAGCAGGATATCAGCAAGATGTAACAGCAGCGGGTGGTAGTGGCACCGACCGCGTATACTATCGTGACTTTGCCAATGGTCGTGTCTGGTTCAATCCAATTGAACCAACTCCGGGTCCAAATCTCACACTTACTCCGACTGGTGGACCCACACTAGCACCGGGAACTGGTATCTTTATATCAAGTGGCTCTGACCAGCCTCGCGTACGAATCATGCACCACCTTAGAGAACAGGGGATATCCTAATGCCAATATACCTACGACAATCAACGGCATCACAAGAGATTCCGTTAGGGTATTTCCTCGACTCGACTGATGGAAATACCGAAGAGACAGGACTAACGATAGCCAACACAGATATCAAGGTATGGAAGACTGGTGCTACCACGCTTGCAAGCAAGAACTCTGGTGGTGCCACCCATATCAGCAACGGTGTCTATTATACTGTACTCGATGCAACCGATACCAACACGATTGGTCCACTGGTTGTATTCATTCATGTAGCTGGTGCCCTCGCGATCAAGGTAGAGTGTGTTGTTCTCGATGAGGCTGTGTACGATGTACTATTTGGTACAGTAGCGTTGACAACCATTACAGGAGCAGTTGGTAGTGTTACCGGTGCCGTTGGTTCCGTAACAACTGTCTCGGATAAGACAGGCTACTCTCTGTCTGCTACTGGTTTGGATGCTATCGCTGCAACAGCCACAGGTATGGTTGAAATCGCTAAAGCCATCTGGAACAGAGCACGATCAAGTCACGTTACAGCAGGCACATTCGGAGAAGGAGCAGCCTCAGTACAAGGTAATGTTACTGGTTCGGTTGCTTCCGTAACTGGTGCTGTTGGTAGCGTAACCGGCAATGTTGGAGGTAATGTCACTGGAAGTGCTGGTTCGGTTACTGGTGCAGTAGGCTCAGTTATAGGTAACGTTGGTGGTAACGTAACAGGCACAGTAGGATCAGTAGTTACGAAGACTGGTTATGAGCTTTCATCAACCGGTGTGAACGCTGTTGCTGATGGTGTACTGGATAGACCAATCGCAGAACCAACCGCTGTATTCTCGTGGGCTTCGGCAACTCTACGTGGTATCATGCAACACATTGGTGCGCTGAGTAGGAACAAAATCACCCAGAGTACCACACTCCAGACCCTACGTAATGATGCAGATAGTGGCAACATTGCTACAGCAGGCACCACTGATACCGCTGGTGTAACCACGCGGGATGAGTGGGCCTAAGACACACAGGTAGGCAGCACAGAAATGTGCTGCCTATTTTCTTACCAAAAATCTAATAGACATTTTCCAGAAAACCTCTAATAGACATTTCGAGAAACTCCAGAATAGGACAGCATATGCCAAATCAGGGACCAAACAGCACGGGTGCAGGAGCGACAGGTGGTGGTAGTGGTGCAACATGGGTTAATCCCAATAATATCCTGACTCCTGATGATGTATATGCCACATGTAACCTTACATCTACACTCGCTCTCACTGAGTACCTTATCTCTACAAACTATGGATTCTCTATACCCCCAACCGCTATTATTACCGGCATTTGGGCAGAGTGGCAACTAGCCATATCTGCCGGTACTGGTCGTATCACCCAAGCGTTTGTTACACTCAATGGATCAGCCAGTGTTGGCACCGACCTCTTTCCAGCAAACCAATCATTGACCACACTTGACTCCTTATATTCTCGTGGTGGAGATGGACAAGTATTCGGCAATGTCCTTACAGGAGCAGATGTAAATCTGTCTACTTTCGGGGTGAAGCTAGAAGCACAGCAGCAAGGGGCCACGCTACCAGTTGTCGTTCGCTGCGACCATTCGAGGATGACTATCTGGTATGTTGTTGGTGGGTCACTTGTACCAAAACCCCCGCAGCATCGAATCGCTCATGTACTCGTTCGTTGATAGGAGACCCTATGTCACGTATATACTCTATACCCTTTGGTGCCGTGGCTGTAGTCGCACAGCAGGACTTATTCTATATCGCACCAGCCGATGATAAGCCTATTCGATTTCATGCTATTTTCCTCGCGCAAGGCACCGAAATCGGTGATGCAATGGAAGAGATGCTACGTATCGCGATTATTCGCGGCCATGCAACTGTAGGATCAGGTGGTACCGCACCAACTCCTGCACCCCTCGCACTATCAACCGAACTCGCGGCTGGATTTGTTGCACGAGTAAATGACACCACAATTGCCTCAGCCGGTACAGCACAAACCTTACACGAAGACTATTGGAACATCCGTATGCCATATCTCTACATACCAACACCTGAGATACGACCGGGATGTAGCCAAGGAAACACGACCATTGTTGTGCGGCTACTCACTACACCAGCAGACTCTATCACGATGAGTGGCACACTATACGTGGAAGAGTTCCCATAGTCTAAGGGGGAACCATGTCTCACGTGTTCCGTACACTCTTCCGTGCCCCACCTAGGCTATCACGTGGTCTAGCTATTCTATCCAAACCACACTTTCAATATACTGAAATCGCTGGTGAGGTTACTGTACTCACCGCTCTATCCGGTACTGGTGTGCTCAATGTCAGTGACACCACCGGATCACCACAGGTTGTGCTTGCACTGACAACGGGTACCGAATCACATACAATAAATGAAGCAACCGGTAGTGTAGTTGTTACTGTACCCACAACAGGTACCGACACTCAAAACCACGTGGAGACTGCGGGTGAGCTAACAATTGCCTCACAGGAATCTGGTACCGATACCCAAGCCTATGCTGAACCAGCAGGAGCACAAGTTGTTCTTGTTGTTACAAGCGGTACCGATCTGCAACTCAATGGTGACTTCACTGGACAAGTCACCACACTCGCTCTAACCAGCGGTACCGATGTGCTTGCTGCATTAGAGCTTGGTGTAGCGGTTGTGCTTACGATATTGAGTGGTACCGAGGCTGTTACGCAGAACGAACTCACTGGCACGTTACCAGTGGTAGTTGTTCTCTCCGGTGTCGATGCCTTTACCTATCACGAAGCTACAGGTACAGCAGTTGTGCTGGTGGTGTTGAGTGGTACCGACAATATGCCGGTTACCGATCTAAGCGGTAGCGTGGTTGTTCTGGTCATACTTTCCGGTATCGATGAAGCAAACCCGATCACTACAGCCCTACGCAGAGCCTCTATTATCAATGTGGCTCTACCATTCAGCCGTATCCTACCATATCCTGATGGTACACTTGGTCGTGGAGACCGTGACCAACTCAACTTCCGCTACAATGTTCCATCTGCTGATAGCTATAGCGAACTCACTGGTGAGGTCACAGTCAAGGCACTCACATCGGGTACAGACACAAGTAGTGTCATACATCTCGGTGAGGCTACTGTTCGCGCACTCACTTCTGGTACCGATGCCGCTACTATCACTGACACAGCAAATACACAGGCTGTGCTCGTGGTGCTATCAGGTGCGGATACCTTTACTCCGAGTGGAAACATCAACACAGCCCAGAAGCGTGCTGCGATCATCAACGTAGGACTGCCATTCAGTAGAGTCCTACCATACCCAGATACCGTACTCGATGAAGAAGATCGGCAGCAGCTACTTATGCAGGCTGTACGAGAACTGACCCTCTTTAATGAAGACTTTGGTGAGCTTACTGTTCGTGCTCTCACGAGTGGTGTTGATACACTCACCAATACTGAAATTACTAGTGAGGTAACCGTTCTTGTTACTCTTGATGGTACCGATGGATTCTTCCTTGCACCTACCAACTACATAGAAACTGCTGGTGAGGTCACCGTACTTAGCGTACTCAGCGGCACCGAAGTCCAGAGTATGTCAGAAACCACCGGTGCGGTCACCACATTGGTGATACTCACCGGAAGTGATGTTTTTGGAGCCTCTGAGGCCACAGTAGCGGTTGTACCGATCATTGTGACTACCACAGGCACAGATTCATTTACTATCATCGAACTTGGCTTACAGGTCATTGTGGTGGCTATGAGTGGTCAGGACACCGCAGTAAGCACGGATACCACCGGACAGGTCACCATCCTCGCTGTTCTTACTGGTGATGCTGCCGTAAGCACCACAGACACTACCGGACAGGTCACCATCCTCGCGGTACTCAGTGGTACCGATGGTGTATCATATAGTGACTTTGGTGAGATAACACTTCTCGCTGTTATGCCAACCGGTGTTGAAATATTCGATGCCATTGATGTAACAGGTGTGGTGGTTGTACCTGTCATAACGACAGGTTCCGACCTCATATTCACAGGAGAGGTTCTTGGTGAGGTTACCATACTTGTGGTCACAACCGGTAGAGACACAACTACCAAGCGACCACTACACAATAACTATCACACATCAGCATCGTTGTATGAGCCATATAGTACAGTATCCCACGTTGTAGACCCTTACACAACCACACAACAGGATGTTTATAATCCATACGACACACTGATCGTTCGATAGCAGAATACCCCACTACTCATTGCTGGGTAGTGGGGTATTTCTGTTTATACGAACGGGAACCGATAGATACGGATGCCACGGTTCCCATGTTCTAGGTAGATACCAGATGCATCTACAACTAATGCATCGGCATCTCGCAAGATATTCTGTAGCCATTCACCTGGATCAGTAGATTCCTCAGTACGTTCCTCGCTAAGTTGAATGAGGCCGGATACAAAGCCAATTGACTTAGCATCATCACTAGAGTCATAGCCGGTACGAATCTTGGTGAGTGCATTCTCAATATCCTCTCGCGTATAGCGCGTACTAGGCAGCACGAACGCATGGGCTACTGCCCGATTACCCTTCCCCCATATTGGGTACACAACACCCCTTCCCATACACAGCATACACGAATCACCCTTATCATCGTGTGTTTGACCGTAACATTTCGGGCATATATCAAGAATTGCCATATAGTTCTCCTACGTTGTGTAATATCCATCCTACCATTGTAATAGCGAATCCAGTTACAAACAGAGGCCAATCATCGCTACAGAAACTATAGCCTATACACCCACTTCCACCAGTTATGATGAGTATCCCCATTACCCTTGCTGCCACTAAAAATAGCCTCCATATCCTTCTACAACAAATACCTCCATATCTTCAAATTTCTGTGGTGGCCCGACTCTTCTCCAGTTTGTCATTTCAGCAAGAGTCTTATATGCATCTTCATCCTCTGGAGTCCAATCATGTGTCTCAATGCCCAGCTTATACAGCAGGGGTTCCAGTGTTTCCCACGCACTACCGCTTAGACTATCATGATGATGATACACCAGTTCACCA
>Ga0137348_1000008_pt1 | contig 40407 bp, 60 predicted proteins | sample EasRivERMLT600_2_FD_102293 | JGI IMG/M metagenome (GOLD analysis project Ga0137348, IMG submission 102293) | Soil microbial communities from meander-bound floodplain in the East River, Colorado, USA - East River MetaG ERMLT600_2 | ecosystem: Environmental > Terrestrial > Soil > Floodplain ...
GGACCCCGTGAATATCGATCCCGAGATCGATAATCCCGACCCCAGTCCGGCCGCGCGCGCCAAGAGCCCCAAGGTTGCGAATCCCAACGCGACGTGGCGCTACAACCTGAAGGACGGCAAGTACTTCACGGCGCGGAAGACGGAGTACGGAGCGAACACGTTTCAGATCGTCGACCCTGGCACTGCCGTCCAGCCGCTGACGCCTGCCGATCGCCTGCCCAGCCCCACGAGCCAACTCGAGAAGATCGACGCTCAGGGCAACCTGATCCCTCCAGGCTCGAGCACCCCTGCTGCCAAGCTGCGTGATCCCAGCACGGGCGCCGTTACCGACCTGCCGGATGCCGGCAAGGACCCCGAGGGTGTCCTCAAGGAGTTCGGCGACAAGCTGCTGAACATCAAGCCGGACGGCACGTTCACGATCATCACCACGAAGGATCCGGCCGAGAAGGCGCAGCAGGCGGTCTCGACGTGGGACGGTCCTGATGGCGCCCGGTACGAGTACGACCCCAACAAGCCCGAGGGACGGCGACTCACCAAATTGATCGACGCGCCCGCGCCTGAGGCCAAGCCACCACGGGTGACGGGTGCGGGTAACGTCCTGTGGGAAGACATCCCCGGCACAGACCACCAGCAGGGATACGAGATCGTCAACGGCCAGAAGCAGATCATCGAGGGCAGCACGCGCGCGAAGGACAAGACGCCGGCCGCTCTGTCTGTCAACACCCAGGCTCGCTATCTCGTGTCGCTGGATGAGCAGGGCAACGAGATCTCGCGGCAGGACAACCCGAACTATCAACCGACGCCGGCCCAGCCGGGCACACCGAACGTCGCCGCGCGTCAGATCCAGATCACCGATCCGAATGACCCCACCAAACTCATCTGGACAGCGAATCCCAACTACCAGCCCACGCCGGCGCAGGCACCGTCCGCCAACACCATCGCGCCCTACATCCAGGTCCCCGATCCCGACGATCCCACCAAGCTGATCTGGGTCGAGAATCGCGGTCGCGTCACGGCATCCGAAGCCCTCAAGCAGCTCGCCGCGCAACTCACCGGCCAGGTGGTCGATCCGAACAACCCGATGGGGGTCGACGAGGCGAAGACGCTCATCGACGCGGCCAACGCGAAGATGACCCATGACCTCCAGCAGGCGCAGGTGGCTGCCACGCAGGCCCAGACGGCTCGCGGTGCCGCAGGCGACATCCTCCAGGCTCAGACGCAAGGCGCACAGACCGGCGCGGGCCTGCTCAATCAGCGCGTGCAGGCGGGCCAGGGCATGCTTGGGCAGGTCCTCGGCCTGGCCGGTCAACGGCCGATGGTTGGCCTGCCAGCCAACGCTGGCAGCATGCTGATGAACGATATCCAGGGGTTTGCCACGCAGCTCGGCGGCGGGCAGGCGGTGTATGACACGGCCGCGCGGCTGGTGCAGGCGAACGATCCGCAGGGCGGCAACAGCCCGATGGCGCAGCAGGCGTACCGGGTGCTGACCGACATGCTGACGCAGTACCAGGAGAAGTACCAGCAGCCGCATCCGCTGGTCGCGGCAACGGAGGCGGCGAACGCCAGCCAGCAGGCGGGTGGCATGGTCGCACCCCCGATGGCGCAGCTCGCGACACCTGAGAACCCGAATCCACTGGCGAGCTACGTGCCCAGCCCGATGGGTGGGCTGCAGCAGCCGCGGATGTGGCGGACGCCGGCAGAGACGGCCCAGCAGGCACAGTTGCGAGCCGGCGTGTTCACCGCGCCGATGACGGTGTAGGAGGAGAGAGATGGCCAATATCGTCAACGGGCACGATCTCGATACACAGTCGGGTCGCGCCGATCTCCGCGCCGAGGGCGGGCATGTCGAAGGCAACCCGAGCGGTGGCTACACGTACACCACGGCAGGTGGTCAGAGTGGCAGCGGTGGCGGGTCGCAAGCGCCAACGCAGGGCGCTACATACAACACGGGCGGATCGACCGGCCCCGCGCAGAACCAGCCAGCTCCCGGTAATCAAGGCCAGGGGTTGAACGCGCTGCTGACGGCGCTGCAGGCCGGCGATACGCGCGCGTTCGACGAGTTCGTGCGGCAGTTCAATCAGAACTTCGGGTTGCAGGTGGCAGGCCTTACCGGAACGTACAACGGGGCGCCGACGCTGCCGGCGATGACGAGCTACGCCACCCAGTTCGGGACGTGGGGCGTGCCGACGGCGGGACAGTCGACGCTGGCGGCGCAGAACCAGACCTACAACCAGCAGATGGGCATGATCAATTCAGCTGCGGCGCTGCAGGCCAACCCGTTCCGTCAGCAGCAGGTCCTCGGTCAGATGGGCTCGCTCCTTGGCGGTGGTGGGGTCGCCGGCTTCCAGGCCCCGAACACGGTCGCGGGCGTGGGCACGGCGGGCGGCAACACGCGCGGCGGCATGGGCTACCTGCAGCAGATGATCGACGACATCCGCGACCCGTCAGCCAACACGGCAACGATGAACCAGGTCATGCAGGCGATTCCCACGCCGAACAAGTTGAACAGCAACGAGTTCCTGCGCGCGGCCCCGTCGACCCAGAACATGGTGCTGCAGGGGATGCAGGAAAAGTATGGGCTCGATCCGAACGATGCGTTGCGGCAGATCCAGAACACGTTGCCGCAGTTCCGAGCACCCACCACGATGGGCGGGGTCAGGAGATAGGTGGAGGAGATGCCGCTCAAAAAGGGGTCCTCGAAGGCGACGATCGCGTCCAACATCAAGACCGAGATGAAGGCTGGTCGCCCACAACGCCAGGCGATCGCAATCGCGATGCGTACGGCGGGGAAGCCGAAGCCGAAGAAGTGAAACGTCGGTACTGGCGTCGCTCCTGGTGGTTTACGCCGCGGTCGGCGTTCCTGCACTGGACGCTGTTCTCCAGTTGCCCGAATTACGACCGCCACTGGACGTGGAGAATCGTGCGCTGATGACGATGGATCGCGGCGTCCACCCGGATCTGATCGAGGAAGAGACGGCTGCGCAGGAGGCTGCGCAGGAAGCCCCAGAGACGCCGGCGCCATCTGGACGACGTGGTGGGCGGACGCGAGCCGCTGAGCGTGCCCAGCCTGCGCCTGACGCGCCGGCAGACGTGTCTCCGGCAGAGCAGCGCTCGCCGACCGAGCCGGTTGCCGAAGAGCCGACCCTGCCTGACTGGTTGCGCGACGCGAAAGACCCGAAGGAGGCGCTGCGCTCGATTATCAAGAATGTCCCGTACGACGAACTCGAGAAAGACGAGGTCTTTTCGGGTCTGATCGGACGGGTCACCGATCGGCGCCTCCGTCAGCAGGAACGCGACGCCGCAGAGCGTGCCAAGCGAGACGCCGCGGCCAACAACGATTTGTACAAGCTCGGTGAGCTGACGCAGCGCGAGATCCAGGAGCGGGATGCCGCCCAGCACGCGACGCGGGCGACTGGCGAATTCATGGATGGTGTCGTACTCTTCCAGCAATCGCTGGACGATTCGTTACAGAAGAAGGTAGCGGGGAGAACATTCGGAGAAGGCAAAGGTCAAGCCGCAGGGGTCGCTGAGTATCTCCAGTTCTTACACGATGAGTCGGTCAAGCTCGGGGTGGAGAAGGAAATCCAACGCCGCGAGTCTGCACTGAGGAAGAGTGTTCTGACTGAGGTCAACGGCGACGAGCCAGTCCCCGAGCGCGAAGGTGGAACCCCCGGTCGCGTCCGCGAAGTGACTGACGAACAAATTGAGGCGATGACCCAGGAAGAGTTTTATGCCCTGTTCGATGAGGCGGGGCGACCAAAACCGGGGGTACGGCATCGAGCCACTCGAGGCATCCCCCTCACACAACGTTGAGAAGGGGGTAGCCCAATGGCCGTCGGAGCTTTGGAGTTCGTAGACAAAACTATTGCTGATGGCGTCTTCAGCCCTAAAACAGACTGAATTGGGGCTGTAAAACCGAGCTCAAATGCTGGAACACCCTAAAATCTTCACACCTTATAGGGAAAAAAGTGAAGGATACGTGGGCAATCAGCAGGGTAATTTCGGGGACACTGATCTCGCCTGGTTAGCAGGCTTCATTGATGGAGAAGGCTCCTTTGGGTTTCAGCAGATCGTCAGTCCACGGGTCCGACCGCACAAGCGGGCGTACTTCAACCCACGTATCACCGTGGGCAACACAGACTGGCCGACACTCGACTACGTGCGCGGCATCTGCCTCGCCTACGAGTTGTCGCATCACGTCTCAGAGAGACGGAATCGTGGTCTGCGACTCGATGGCATCCCCAAGCCGCCGTTCTGGCAGATCCGGAGCGAAGGCGTCAGGCGGTGCCAGCGGTGGCTGTTCTTCCTCATGCCATATCTGCATACCAAGCATGATCAGGCGCAGGTGATGCTCGAGTTCTGCGAGTCGCGACTCTCGATGGAAGGCCACCAAAAGCCCTACACCGACCGCGAGCTCGACATCCTCGGCATCTTTCGCGCGAGACGGTCCGAAGCCCTCACAGACTACACGCTCGGACGGGCTTCTTAGGCCCGGATGGTATAGTCGGCCCCCCTTCGAAAGTCGGGGGAACAAGCGGATATCTGGAGCAAACAGGTCCTTCGCGCGACCGAGTCGAATCTCGTGCTCGCCAAGCTTGTCAACCGCGGCTTCGAGGCGGACGCCACGGTCGGCAAGACCGTCAAGGTGGCCAGCATCGGCAACCTCGCCGCTCGAGCGAAGGTTGAGAACACGGCGATCACGTACGAGTCGGTCGCTGAGACGGCGGTCACCATCACACTCAACCTGTGGAGCTACGCCGCGCTGGGGATCGAAGACATCGTCAAGGTGCAGAGCCTGGTCGACGTGCAGAACGAGTACCAGAAGAAGCTGGGCTACGCGATCGCGCAGGATATCGACACCAAGCTGGCCGCCGACCTGGGCGGGTTCTCGCGTACGGTCGGCACGCTTGGCACGGCTGTCACGGACGCCAACGTCCTGGCCGCGGTCAAACTCCTGGACGACGCCGACGTGCCGCAGAACGAACGGTACTTTGTGATGAGCCCAGCCGAAAAGGTCAGCAAGTTGGCACTCGATCGCTGGAGCAACGCCCTCTATATCGGCAACACCAACATGCCGACCAAGAGTGGTGAGCTCGGCCGCATGTACGGGCTGGACCTGTACGTCACCACCAACCTGGTCAAGCCGGCCGCAGGGCAAGCCAACAACGCGATCTTCCACCGCGACGCCATCGCGCTCGTGCAGCAGCGGTCGCCGAAGAGTCATCTCTTCTATGACATCGACGTCTTCTCGTGGAAGATGGCGGTCGAGGTGATCTACGGCCACCAGGAGATGCGCGACCTGTTCGGCGTCCTGGTTCTCGGCGCGAGCTAATGGTAGCGGCAGTCACCGGCAACCCGTTCCTGGACGGGTTGCTGGACCGTACCCCTCCCTCGGCTAGCACGCCGCGCAGGGGCCAGAACTACAACTATCCGTTGCGGCACTTCTTGCTGCCTGACGGGCGGGTCGAGATGCTCCAGGGCGACCCGCACAACCGCGCCTACTACGAGGACAAGGGCTACGTCCTGCTGTCTGAGACACCCGGCCGGGACGGCCGGCCGAGCGAGATCGACCAGTACACCCACGTCGAGTACCCGAAGCTGCTCGCGGAACAGCGCGAGAAGGCGCTCATCATCAATTCGATTCGCCGCGCGAATGACCGCGACCCGACGATGAACCTCGTCACCGACTATGACGGCTGGACGCTCGAGCAGTTGAAGGACGAACTCGTCGGGATCAAGGAACAGTTCGGTCGGGACATTCGCATGCACAAGCCGCGGCACGGCCAGGCAACGCCCGAGGACCGGCTGCTGACCGGCATCGAAACGACCGAGCAGACATCGCTCGAGATGGTCGAGCAGAAGCGGCAGGCGCGACCACCGGGGTCGAGGAGTCCAGCATGAGCGAAACAGGGCTTGATCTTCCCAAGGCCGAGGCATCCTCCAAGGAGGTTCTCGCCACGAAACCGAACACTGCGGCTGACGCGACGAGCGGTCCTGACGAGCAGGTGTCGCAGACGGGCTATGTGACATGGACGCGTCCGGACGGCGGCACGTTTGTCGCACCGATCAGTAACGCCGAGACGTACGAGCGCAAGGGGTACAAGCGCGGCGCCGAGATCGAGATGGACTCGATCGTGGCCTGGAACAAAGAGAACGCCGCGAAGGCCCCCGCGGGGGAGAAGGCGGCAGCGGCACCGTCGAAGGCGAAGTAGATGCCAGTCGACGGCAGCACGATCGAGTCGCAGATCGGCGCCGCGGCTGGCCTGTGGACGCATACGCCGGTCGATTGGCGCGGCAACGAGGGAACGGCGAAGCCTGGTGCCTGGCCGAACAACGCCTTCAGCGGTCAGTACAGCACCACAACCGGCACCACGCCCGGAACGCCGAACGCGCCCGCGGCGGGAGCTGCTGCCCTGGTCACGCTCGGCACCCCGTCGAGCATTACCACCACCACGGCAACGATCAACTGGACGGTCGCCGTTGGGGCGGGCACGGTGTCGAACGTCGAGTACGGAACGACACTGGCGTACGGGACAAACGGTGCCAATCAGACCGGCGCCGGTGCGAAGACCACGCCGCTGACGGGGCTGACGCTCGGAACGCTGTACCACTATCGAATCAAGGCCGTCCTGAACGCGGTGACGAACTACACCGAGGACGACACGTTCAGTACACCAGCAGCATAGGAGGCGCACATGCGAGAAACTCCGCCGCAGCCCGACCCGCCCGAGGAGCCCGAGGACGACGACCAGCCCGAGGCACCGGATGCCGCGTAGCGACGATGAGCGGACGCCCGACGTCATCGATGGCGCCCGTTTCCTGGGACTCTCGCGTGAGGAAGGGATGCGTGAGCTTGGCGTGACGTCCGAGAAGGACTACGCCAGGGCGTACAAGGACGTCGAGCAGATGGTCAACGCCAGGGACAACCGCGAGTCGCAGGGCGGCGTCCACGCACCGGTGGTGATCAAGCGGCGCGGCGCGCGAGTGGTGGATGCCGACCGCCACTAGTCCGGACACGCGTACCGATGGGTTCTGGGGGCACACGGGGCGCCTGGTTATCAGTCGTCGGCTGGATACGGGCGAGTTGGCTAGCGTGACGCTGCCGGATGATGCGCTCGGGTCGGGGTCGGCAGAGATCCCCGACGGGTCGATCACCTCGGCCAAGATCGCAGACAAGACCATTCAGGCCGTCGACATCGCGGACGGCGTGATCGGGTTGAACAGCACGCTGATCCAGGATGGCGCCATCAACGCGGCGAAGATTCAGAACGGCACGATCACTTCGACGAAGATTGCCGATGGCACGATCGAGCGCGTAGACATGGCGAACCTGATCATCGACGCAACCGCCCTGGCTGCAGATGCCGTGACCACGCCCAAGATTGCAGACGGTGCGGTCACGACGGCCAAGCTGAACGCCGACGTGCATCCAACGGCGGCGGAGTTCAACGCGCTGGTCGCTCGCGTAGCGGCGCTCGAGGCGAAGGTCATTCCGAACTCGATCGAAGATCTCATCTACAGCGGATGATTGCGATGCTTGCCACGACGGATAAGACTGATCAGAGACTCGCTAACGCCCAACTCACGGGCGAGTGCTCTGCCCTGCATCGCGGACGCCAAGACGTATGCGACCTGGGCATCAGTCAAGCGTGCGTTGCCGTGAGCCTCGCCACGCGACTTCCAGCGACGCGGTTCTCCGGTGTGATGGGAATGCCAAACATTGCCGCCCGGCGTAGTCCATTCGATGTTGCCGATAGTGTTGTTTGTCTTGTTCCGATCCTTGTGGTTGATCACGTGGCGTGGCGACGGCCTTGGTCCCAGAAAAGCGAGAGCGACCAGGTGATGCACGTAAGCTCGCGTTTCTGTTCGGTTCCACAACCTCACCATGGGGTAGCCGGCCGTCAGGGTTGCCTTCACGAGTCGGCCAGGCCAGGTCGCATTCCGGTAGCCGGTCAGTCGTTTGACGCGGCCACGGTCCGAAACGGCGTAGATGCCGTTGAACCCGTCGACATCCCGCCATATTTCGCCCTCGAACATTCAAGTCATTTTATGCGGGTTAGGACCTGATGCCAGGCGCGCCGCCGCTGTTACCGCTCAACGGGACGGTCCCGCCGTATGCGCCGGTGCTGGTGCCACCGGGGGATATCCCGCCATTGCAGCCGGCGCCACCTCCGCTCGGGGAGAGCCCGCCGGCGCCGTGGACCGGGCCGCAAGGTGAGCAGGGGCCTCCAGGACCGCAGGGGATCCAGGGTATCCAGGGCGAGCCTGGACCTCAGGGGCCGCCTGGTCCAGCCAGCGGCGTGGATGCTGAGCTACGCGCGTATGTGGCGCAGATCATGGCGATTCTCGATCCGAGCGGGCCGCCACCACCATGACCCGACTCCTGACAACAGGCTACGAGACGGGGGACGTGGCGGAAGTGGGCGCGAGCACGACGGGCACCAATGGGATCGTAGCGGTCGTCAATACGAGCCCTGTCCCCCGTGCTGGTTCGTACTGCCTCAAGTGTTTGGCCAATGGAGCCACCCTGGCAAATGCGACGAAAGGGTTGTCGCTCGGCGGTCCCAAGACAGAAGTCTGGATCCGCATGGCGATCTACGTGCATCCGCCAGCCAGCGAATTCGTCATGGCATCGTTGGCCGACTCGGCGGCTGCGAACGTCGCCTGTCTGACCTACAACTCGGCTGACGGGCTGCTCCGATTGCGCCAGGGTGGGCTCCCCAGCGGCACACTGCTGGGGGCGGCATCTGCGGCGATGACCGCTGATGCCTGGCACGTCGTGGAATGGCGACACCAGATGACGAGTTCGTCGGCAGGGGTGTCGGAGTTATGGCTGGACGGGACGCGCGTCGTGAATTTTTCAGGCGACAACTCTCAGTCCGCCACGCTGCTCAATGTGCAAACCCTCACCCTAGGCATAACCGTGGCAACCATCGGGGCGGGGATCTACGTGGCATACGACGACATCGCCATCAATGACACCACTGGCAGCGTCAACAACGCACGAGCGGGTGACGGGCGGGTGATCCTGCTCATGCCCAGCGGGGTGGGCAGTTCGACGCAGTTGGTGCGTGGGGGCACGGATACCGGTGCGAACTATTCCCAGGTCAACGAATTGCCGCCGTCGATGACGCAGTACGTCGCCTCCGCCACGGTTGGGGAACGTGATCTGTATCAGATGGCTGACATTGGCGTTGCGGTGACGTCGATCAATGTGGTCGAAGCCCTGGTGTATGGGCAGAATGGCGATGCCGGGCCGGGGCAAATCGCGGCAACGATCAAGAGTGGCAGCACCACGAGTGAGGCGACCGCCGTCACGCTGGGCACAGGGACGGGCTACATCGCTTCACGATGGGAAACGGACCCGAATACGGGTGCGGCCTGGACGGTAGCTGGCATCAACGCTGCTGAAGCGGGAGTCACGATCAAGTGACGGACCGCAAGGTTGGCGCCGAGGGACTGCAAGCAGATGTGGTCCCGAATCCCAATCGTCGGGTTGGCGCTGCTGGATTGAGCCTTGACGTTGTTGCCAGTCGGGGTCTTGCCGGAATTGGACTCACCGTCGATGTTCTGCTGACCGGTGTCGGCGTTGCCGTTCGTCGATCTGGCGCCACGGGGTTGGTTGTCGACATGGCCCCGGTTGTCCAGCGACGACCGGGCGGTGTTGGCCTGATGGTGGACTACGTCGCGGCGCTGATCACGGGTGGCATCGGCTGGTCGGGCACGCAGTTCGTGGCCAGCGGCGGCACGCCCGTCCTGTGGGGAGCCGCGGCCTTCCAGACCGCAGGACCGTATCCGCCGGTGCAATGGGAAGACGGGGAGTTCTCGACCTGATGCCGTCACTCGCCGCATACCGACGATCCGTCGCCGTCGAGAGCGGACCCTACATCGGCCCGGAAAGTTACGACGTCCGCGCGACCAGCGGCAGCACCGTCGCGCAGCTCGTCTGCAGCAGCTACCCCATCAAGTCAGGCATCCCGCAGAACGACCTGCTCACCGAACGTCCCCTGTATCGCCCGAACGCGACGCAGGAGTTCGATCGCAACCGTTACGTCCAGACGTACGAGCCGTCCACGGGTACGATCACGCCCGATCTGCCGTGGTCGATCTCGCCCATCGCCGCGCCGGGCGGGTCGGACTATGCGGCGCTTGAGGCGTACACCTACGGCGAGCTCGAGATGTTCCTGTACGAAGACCTCGAGGACCTCGGCGCCACCGGGCTGGGCGAACGCTTCGAGATCCTCGGTCCCTTCGATGTGCCCATGCTCCACCAGCTCATCAACGACGGGCTGAAGCAGTGCTGGATGGTGGTCGAGGTGGCGTGCGTCCCAACACCCGGCGCCTCGCGCCATTCCCTGGAGGTGGTGTCGCCCTGGCTGCAGGATGCCAATCACATCCGTCAGGCGGGGCTGCTCGCCGCGGGCGAAGATCGCAATCAGACCGATCCCTTCGAGCGCATCGTCTATGGATCGGTGGAACGCGATGGCGGCGACTTCTACTTCAACACGGGCTCGCGGACGTTCAACAGCGGGGACATCCTGTACCTCAGGTGCTACAAGCGCGCGTACGACCATTGCCGACCTGCCGGCGGCACCTACGGTGAGCAGTCAGGGTTATCGCTGGAGACCGACGAAGCGCCGATCGAGCGAGACTGGCTGGCCTCGAGCGCGCTGACCGTCGGTTGGCGACGGTTCGGCCACCTGCTCGAGCCGGTGGCGAACGCGCGCCTGATCCGTGACCAGGCGACCGCGGCGGCGTGGTTCTCCGACCGCTCGCGGCAGCACTTCACTGCCGTTGTGCCACAACTGACGTTCCGTCCGGCGCGCCGCTTCGGACCGGTGTTCCGGTGATGAGCTTGAGTGTCTTGTGGAGATACTGGTGAGCATCGTTGTTGAGCAGCGCCAGGTTCTTAAGGCGGTTGTCGGTCTTGTCGCCGTTGAGATGATGGACGTGCAGCCCCTTCGGAATCGGGCCGTACTTAGCTTCCCAGACGACACGGTGCTCCAGGTCGCGACTTCCGTCGGGCTTGCGGACGCGAACGTAGCCCTGCCTCAGCGACCGCTCACCGCCGCGCCAGTGGTAATGGTCCTCAGCAGAGGGATGGCGGAATCGGGGGCGGCAGTCGGCGCAGAACGACGGGTAGATCCAGTTCCCTTTAGCGGTCTGATAGCGGCCGGCTGGCAGGCCGCAATTGCGGCACGGTTGCCTAGGCTTCGTTGGCGGGGCCATATTGAGATGGTAGGGCACTAGCGTGAGCATTTACAGTGCCAGGCGCGCTCCCTGGCCGTACCACTTCAAGATCGGCTCGACGGGGCTCCTGCTCGGTGCGCCGGCACCGAACAAACCGATGCTGACCAGGGGCAAGGCGCAGGACGTCGCGCAGGTGTCGCCGCCCGACTTCTCGTATGGCGGCATGTCGCCCCTCAACGATCGCGACGAGCCCTACGAATCGCTCGTCCTCGGCTTGGGGTTGCACACGCAGGAAAAGTGGCAGGACTTCCGGTATTTCGCCGCGCAGAGCGTCGACCTGTCGGTCTGGCCGTGGTGCAAGGGACCCGAGATCACCCTGCATACGCCGCCAACCGTCGACGCGACGACGGGCATCCGCACGTTCTTCGAGCTCGGGGGCAGTCTCTACTGCGCGCAGGGGCGGTACATCCTGCGGCGCGACAGTGATGTGTCCTGGCCGACCGTCAAGGATTTCGGGTTAGGCGTCGCGGTAGTGAACGTGTCGGTGTTCACCAGCAACTTCGACGGGATTACGCGAGCCTGGGTGGCGCTCTCCTCGGGACCCGCGCAGTACTCCAGCAACGGCACGGTGTGGACGCCCATGGCGACCTTCGGCGCGCTCGCGTTCGCCGTCATCGGCCGCGAGTGGTGGTGGGCCGACGACGTCAACCAGTTACGCAAGTGCGACACCAACGCCGATCCGACCAACGAGGCCAACTACACCAGTCTGATCTTTCGCGCGGGCGACAAGTCTTCCCTGATCACGGCGCTCATGGTGTCCGCCGCGGGGACGCTGATCATCGCCAAGACTGACGGGCTGTACACCCTGGATGCGGCCGGCGACGACCACCAGCTCTTCCCGTTCCTGAAGTTCGCGCCCGACGCCAATAACGGCAAGGCATGGGGGCAGTTCGAGAACGGCCTGTATACCGCGTACGGGCATCATTTCTCCCGCATCACGCCGGCGCTCGAGCTCGAAGAGGTGGGCCTGGAGAAACTGGTCAACAACGATTCACCGGTCCGCGGCAAGGTCACCGCGTTCGTGGGCCTGGGGACCATGTTCGCCTACGCGGCCATCCTGAACCCCGACACGCTCACGTCGTACCTGATGAAGTTCGGCGCCTGGGCGACCCAGGACGGCCAGCCGGTGCACATCGATACGTGGCACGGCTCGATCAGCGATCCGTTCCCGTCCCGCGCGATTCAGGCGTTGTTCGTCTCGAAGATCGGCGCGCCTTCTGGCCACACGCGCACGTATCTCGGCTTCAGCGACGGGTCGGTGGGGTTCCTGATCAATCCGTGCGTGCCCAATCCTGCGGCATGCACCCAGTACCGGTTTCAGGTCGGCGACGCGTGGGTGGACCTGCCGCTCTGGCATGGTGGCTACCACGCGAGCGTGAAGGCGTTACGGCACATCGCGGTGACGGGCGAACGGTTGAACGCCGAGAACCTCGTGACGCTGGAGTACAAGACCGACCCGGCGCAGACGAGCTGGACGCCGTTCGGCACACTGTTCGACTCGCAGACGTACGAGACGGGGCCGTTTCCCATCACGACGAATGCGACGCTGGCCGCGTTCCGTGTCCATCTGCGGAACTCGCTGGCGACGGCGTCTCCCCTGGTCAGTGCCGTCAGCATCGGCCACGCCTTACGGCCCAAACGCTACATGCAGGTCGAGTTGGTCGTCCTGTGCTCGGACGGGCTCGTACGTCGAGATGGGGTGCCGTTGCGTATCGGCCGACGTCAGATCCAGCGCATCGTGGAGCAGGCGGTGGATACGGCCGGCGCGGTCACCTGCACGTTACCCGACGAGAGCGTGCAGGACCTGATGTTTACCGATTACACGATCTCGCAGAGTTTCGACGAGATCGGACGCCAGTGGCGCGGGTCGCTCACAGTCAAAGCCATTCAACACGAGACGGTCACAACGGAGGTCTAGGGCAGGTGCTTCCACGAACGACCGTGCTTGATATGGGCCACCATGCCGGACGACACGCCGTAGTCGCGGGCGATGCGTCGGTAGGAATCGCCAGCTGCGAGACGAAGCCTGATGGCGCGAACATCGTCATCGGTGAGTTTCGCCATTGGGTGATCTTGCCCGGCCCATCGGTGATAGGTGCCCGCTTCGATGGAGTCGAGAGTATTGTCGCGCTGGGTTCCGAGGTAGAGATGATCGGGTCGGACGCAGATGGCGGTATTGCATCTGTGCAGGACGTTCCGCCCTTGTGGAATCGAGCCGTAGGTCAGCATCCAACTGACGCGATGAGCTTTGACCATGCGTAGGTTGACACTGAACTGGCCGTGCCCCCCGGCTTCTGGCGCGGCGTGCGAGGCCGTCCACAACCAGCAGGTATTGGTCTTCCGAACCTTGGGCCAGAATCGCTCCGCGAGCGGGAGGTTGTGCTTCGTTCCCATGTGTATAGTTTACTCGGAGGGCTAAATGGCTCGCATAGAGAGCGACCCTAATTACACGGCGCCGACCTTCTCGCGCGCGACGGCGGCGACGGACCTGTTCAAGAAGGAAGACGTGCAGGGACTGGCCGCGGCGGTCAGCATCCACACGCACAATGGCACGGGCACCGGGCTGGCCATCGTGCCGGCCGCCGGCTCGATTCCGGGCAGCGCGTTGGCGGACGGGAGCGTGACGTCGGCCAAAATCGCTGACCTGACGATCACCGAAGGCGATCTGGCCAACGGTGCGGTGAGCACGGCCAAGATCGCCACCGACGCGGTGACGGCGACCACGTACAGTCAGCCGGCATCTGGGGGCGGAACCACCTCGACGACGCTCGTGGATATCGGGGTGCCGTTCTCGGTGACGTTCATCTCGTACGGCGGCGCGGTGGAGATAAAGGGCAGTCTGCCGCTGGTGCATGACACGGCGACGGGACTGGGCATCATCGGCGGCGTGCTGACGGACATCACGATCGGTGGCGCCGACTCGCCCCTCTCGATCGCGCAGGTCACGTTTCCATCAGCGGGCTCGTACCACCAGGTCGTGTGGTCGATCTGGTACGCCGCCGGGACGTTCGTCAGTGGTCATAGCTACAAGTGGCGACTGCAGTGGCGCACGACGGCGGGCACGCTGAGCACGGTTGGGACGATCTACGGCTGGGTGATCGCCGAGGAGCGCAAGCGATGACAACGACCGAAGTCCTCCAGGGTCGCGACACGGGCGGCAAACCGATCAATCTCAAGCAGCTCCAGACAGAGCTGCAGGCAGCGGGTGTTCCAACGGGTGGACTGGGCATAGTCGAGGACGCCGTCTTTACGTACGACGCCGTGGGGGCGCTGGCGGACTTCCCGACCGCCCAGCAGGCAACGGTCGATCAGGCGATTGCCAACCACATCGCGCTGCGCGACGTGACCGATGAGGAATACGCGGTCGAGTTCCAGGGTGCCGAGACAACCGCGGTGCGCCGCCAGGAGATCCGCGACATTACGTCCGGGTTACTGCCGCGCGAGCAAGTGCGAGTGGATAACGGCGAGCCGCTCGAGGACCCGGCGCCGCAAGAGGACCCGCTCCAGACGATCAGAGCCGTGCCGCTGGGCTCGACAACGGACGAGCTGCGCGACGCGATTGTGGCCTACCTCGAACGGTTTGGTGGATGAGGAGATGAATGCCGTGACGTTTCCCGCGGTGACGCTCGGATTAATCATCGCGTTGCTGGTCATCGTGCTGGCCATCCTGGGGATGGTCGGGGTTCTGCCCATGACGGCGATCGTGGTGTTCGGGCTGATAGCCGCGCTCGGCGTGGCGAGGTGCGTGTAGCCATGCCAACAACGGAAGAGCTCGAGGCGCGCATTGCCACCCTCGAGCACCAGCAAGCCGTCCAGACCGATTCGCTGCGGTATCTGATTGAAGGCCGCTGGACAGGTGACATGCCGCATGCCGCGGCGTTGATCTCCTCGCTGTACGGTGCTGAGGGGGCGCCCGAGCCGTACACGCCGCAGGACTATCCCCCAAAAGAGTAACCCCGGAGCCAGAGCCGGGGCCGTCTCCTCCAGAACCGCCGTCCGCCGACGTCGTCTGGATCGGCTCGCCGAATTTCCAGTACGGCCGTCCGAACGGCCCGCCGATCGCCATCGTGATCCACACCATGGGAGGCACGCTCGAGGGGTGTGATTCCTGGTTCCAGAACTCGGCATCCCAGGTGAGCTCGCACTACGGTGTCGGGCTGGCAGGAGAATTACACCAGTACGTGAAGCTCGAGGACCGTGCCTGGATGAACGGCATCCTCGAGTCCGGCAACAAGTGGCCAGGGCCGCCGGGGGTGAACCCGAACAGTCTGAGCGTTGGCATCGAAACGGAGGACAACGGCAGCGGCGCCACCGAGGTGTCTCAAGCGTGTTACGAGTCGGTGGTCGATGCCTGCCTGATCGCCCTGACGCTCTACCCAGACATCCAGTACCTGATGGACCATCAGGTGATCTCGCCGCAGAGCCGTCCCGTGTGTGCCGGCAACCGTTGGAGATCAGGGCGGATCCAAGATCTTGCTGATGAGCTGGGGCTTGAGCTCATTCTGATGTGACATGGCAGCGCGCCTGGGAAGTGCTCAGCGGATGGCTGCTGATGCTGAGCCTGGGCATCCTGGGCGTCGTCGTGACCGTGGTGCTGCTCAACACGAATGGCGTGCGTTACTCTCCACCGCCCGATCCGCAGCCTGCCTTCGTCCCGTCTCCCTCACCCGTCATCGTGCAGATCACCGTCTCGCGCGACGAGAAGACGGATGACCCGGTGGTCACCCTTGAGCAGGTCGTGCCAACCCCTGCGGCGGCACCCGACTCAGGCCTGCCGACGGCCACGCCCGTAGTGATCAGCGTGGACGTGGTCGAAGACGGTGGAGAGGGGGACGTGGTGGTAACGGTTCGTCCACCTCAACCAGTCGACACGCCAGCCCCCGCCGAAGAGATCGTGCCCACCCCGACGCCCATCTTCGTGGCGACGGTCGTGCTGCCCGTCCCCAAGCCTGTCGTGAAGCCAGCGGTCAAGCCAACCGTGATCATCATCACGCCGACCGCTGTGCCTGGAGTATCAACCCAGGTGGAAGAGGAGGGATCAACGCCTATCGAGACGCCACAACCCGTGCCAGCCGCAGGGCTTTCGGCACCTGAGGCCACTCCTCCTCAGGTGCCTGCAGCTGGCCCCGCGCCACTGGCGACGGATGTGCCAGATGAGACGCTCCCTGTTCCGCCGTCGGCGGCAGGGGAAGGGGGGCCCCCGCCGCCGTCAGCCCTCCCGACGCCGCCACCGTCGACACCGGTTCCTCCTACGGCCATGCCGACGGTGGCGGTTCCCACGCAGCGGCCCGAGCCGCCGGTGGTGGAGCCCCCACCCGTACCGACGCCCGTGGTGACCCAGCCACCGACATCGACGCCCGTACCTCCCCTACCGACTCCATTGCCAACATCTTCTCCACCGCCCGTCGTACAGCCCACGCCTGTGCCCGTGCCCACGCCTGTGCCGCCACAGCCGACCGCGGTCCCGCCACCCATCCTGCCAACGGCTGCGCCCGATCCTGACCGTGGCCGGCCCGGCTTGCCAGGCAGGCCCACCGACCGACCGCCTGACATCAAGCCCCCTGCCAAGCCGTGACCCGTGGAAGAGCCGCAGTATGTGATGGACGGCGCCACCCTGGCGGCGATAGGGGGGATTCTGGGCGCCCTGACCGGGATCATCTCCTGGCTGCTCAGAAAACTTCTGCGGTCCAAAGAGGAACAGATCGCGGAAGCGAGAACACAGACCGAGCACGTCGAGCACGATCGTGACTACTGGCGCGATCTGGCGATGCGATTGATGAGTGAACGCGGCGAGCACGTCCGCTGAAGATGAGCGACGTGGTGTGGTACAGCCTGTTCGCGGTCTGGTGTGTTGGCGCGATGCTACTCGCCTTCCTGGTTGGCCGCTGGCTGCGAGATCGATGACATGTCGACGACCATCGTCGTGGTCTGGCACGGCACACGGGACGAGGCGTTCGCGTTGGCCAGAGCGGTGCAGCGCAACTGCGACTGCAAGCCGCCGACGAGTTGCTCGGCGCACCGCGGCATGCTCGATCAGCGATTCATCGACCACCTGGTGTTCTACCGACGGATCGTGGAGCGGCTGATGGCCGAGGAGTTTGCTCTCCCGTGATCAACCATCCCTGGGAGCGATGCAAGGGGTCGGGACTCAAGCCCGACCGCGTCAGCGTCTGCCCGGTCTGCCGTCGTTCACCGATCAGCTGCACCAGGGAGGGCGTTCTTATCGCCCACAAGTACCGCGTTCAGCGCAAGGACAAGCCCAGGCTCTTCTCCCGTCGAATCGCGGGACGCCTCCTGGCCGAGGAGTTCCGTGTTCAGGAAGAGAGTACCAAGCCTATCGAGTGAAGGAAGGCGCGCGTGCGCGTAAAGAATGGTCAAGCCAGCCCCTGCCGAAACGTTCAGTCGCGTCCCGGTGGGGGTTGGTGTTTCCTCACCCTAAGGGCAGATATCTCTATCAAGAGCCCGATGTGTCGAGGTCGGCTATTGCGCCGTGGTAGCCACAGGTGCAGTCCCGTCCATGGTGCAGGGCACAGTTCGACCAGTGATTGCCGTAGAGCCGCAGTATTCCCCGCAGGCGTTCGTTCTCGACGTGGGTTTCCATCCAGCGTGTGTCTGAGACGACAAGGGCGTCCTGCTTCTCAGCCAGCACGGCGCGGAGGGCATCGTTCTCGACGCGAAGGTCGCGGATACGACCGCAATCAACCCCGCTGTGGCTGAGCCCTTGCCCAGCACCGCAGTCGGGGCATCCTGTCGCGGTCCACTTGTTACTCATAACGGCACTTATGTCTGTCAAGGTTTGTGCAGCAGCGTGTTCACAAGGGCTTGCAGTCGACCGATCTCAGTTTGCAAGCCGGTGCGTTCGAGACGAACTCGCTCGTAGTGATGCGTCATGTCCTCCCATCCTTGCAACGCCTCGTCACGCTCGCGGGTCAGCCGCGCACGCTCGGCCTGAAGTTCGTCACGGATGCGCATGGCATCACGGAAAGCATCTGCGTGCAGCGTGGCGTACTCGGTCCCGTCGCGGACTTCAAACAGCACCTCATCTCGCTCAAGCTTGTTAGACATATCCACAACTATGTCTGACTAACGGGCGACGGGTGGAGTGCCTCGTCGGCTATCGCCATGGCATCTCCAAGAGAAGCATCGCCTTCCAACTCAAGGTCCATGATTTCAGCCAGTGCCGCCCGCAGCCGCTGGTTCTCTTTGACCAGGGCCATGCCGGCTGCGTCGGCATCTTTCAGCGCCGCTCGCGCCGCTTCGATGGGGTCGCTCTTGTTAGACGTATGCACTTCTTATCGTGCCTCCTCAACCCAAGCCAACCAGGACGAAGCGATGCGCAAGACATCCGCGGACTTGACGTCGGTGCGCGCGGCAGCGAAGTTGGCGGCAGCTTTCAACACGGCCAGACGATTGCTCGTCTGATCGCGCGACGTCGCGACGCCACGCCCGAGGACATCGAGCGCATTGATGTAGCCCTTGTCGTCGACGTCGACGCGTACGTGTGCACCTGGCTCGGGCAGATCCACGGGTTTGAAACGCGACACGTTCACCCAGGCGCCGGCGATCTTCAGCCCCGTGGCGTTGACGCCCTCGACGACGCCCTCGACCTGGCGCGTTTGCACCCGACCATTTGAGGCGCTCACCAGGTGGCTCGCATGCGGCGCCATAGACGGGGCAGAACCTCGTAGACGATCCAACCGAGCGGACCCAGATAGCACATGTGGACGTGCTCGTTGGTGATGCCACAGCAGACGCTCATCAGAAGGCTACCTCGTCATCTGGACGCAGCGATTGCCAGTCGGCGAGCGCCTTCTCGTAGGCGACATCGATCCCGCGGAACTCGAGCTCGACACGATTGTCCTCGAGTGCGTACAGCAACTCTCGTAGGAGCGTGAGCAGTCCGGCGAGACGGCTCGAGTCGTGGAGTGCTGCGCGGCCGCCGGCGCGCCACGCGGCGCCCCAGACGGCTTGTGGGTCTTCTGCCTCGTGCGGATGGACGGTCCTCCATCCGAAGAATGCGGCGCGGGCGTCGACGGTCATGCAGCTGTCGCCAGGGCGACGTGGATGTTGACGGCGACGATGTGCTTGCAATCTCTCCAGGGGGTGAATTCCTGGTCAGGGCAGGTGCAGCTCGTCCGCGTCGTCAGGTAGTAGGCGTGTTTCTTTCTGCTGGACGGGATGCCGTAGGCCTTGCGGCCATCAGGAGACGTTCGGCATTTGAGCCATTGACCAGCGTCAGCAGCGAGGGTGATGGCGCGACGGGTACGGGAGTCGGCCAGGTCGATGGTGGTCGGGAGTACGCTGGACATCGGGGGTCTTCATCTCTCGTCAGATGTTGGCTCCAAGGACCCGATCGTCGTTTGCCGCGGCGGTCGGGTCCGTTTCTCGGGAGCCACGTTGCAATTGTACTCGCTAAGTACTAGCGTAGCAAGTATACTGAGCCTGTATGACGACGGAAGAGACGCCGGCGACGCTCGGTCAGCGCGTCAAGCTGCTGCGTACGCAGGCAGCGATGACACAGATGGAGCTGGCGCACAAGGCGGGCCTGAATCAGATCACCATCGTGCGGACCGAGGCGGGATTGTCGCCGCGACCGCTGACGATCAAGAAGCTGGCTCGAGCGTTGGGCGTGCGGCCCCAGGTCCTGACCACCGGAGTGCCCGCGTAGCATAGAAAAGAGCCCCGCGCTCGGCGAGAACGGCACGGGGCTCACGCAAGGTCAACACCCACATGTACTAGGGAGAGCACTGACCCGCAATGACGAGTGTAAACGACCAGCCGACCGCGATTCGGCTTCCACCCAGCGCGTTCCGCCGTTACAGAGGCACTGTCGATTGCCCCATCTGTGGCTATGGCATGCGCGAGGGCATGACGGAATGCTCGAGATGTCGCGCAGCGCGACGCCGACGCGAAAGCATGGCACGCCGACAGGAACACTACGCCGGCGCCCTCAAGGTGTTGCGTATGCAAATCGAAGTTGCTCAGGAGCCGGCATACCTGTGGCAGCCTCGTGCGGGCTACCTTGCTGCAAAGCAAGCAGAGCTCGAGCGGTTGGAACGTCTGTGTGGATTGCGGCCAGACACGGCAGCACCCTGATGGCGCTCGCCACATTCACCCCAGATCCATTCGCCGAGCTCGGCCATCCGCGCACGCTCGATTGGCTCGAGCAGCATGGCGTCATGTGGGACCAGGCCAGCGGCGTCCTGCCATCGATCATCATCGGCGTCCATCGGCGCGCGTCGACGCTCGGCCAGGTGACTGGCTATCGCCAGCAATCCATGCTCGAGGACATGACGGAGATCGTCCTAAGCAAGGGGCCAGCCTTCGGCGTGATCCCGTTCGACGAGGGCAATCGTTCGGGCACACGCCTGGCTGAGCGGAAAGTCGCGCAATCCATGATCCGTGCGCTCGAGGCCGGCACTATCGATGGCATCGCCACGCCTGATGCCAAGCGCCTTTCGCGCGACGACATCCTCGGTGGTGGCCCGGAAATCATGCGCGCCGTTCGAGCACGCCGCGCCATGCTCATCCTCGGCCGCGGCGATGTCGTCAATCTCCGGAACCACCGCGAGCGGAAGCAATTCACGCGCGAGCTGCGCGAGGCCGCCGACGAGATCGGCGAGATCAAGTACACGTTCTATTCAGGCTGGGCCGCGCGCGCGCGCAAGGTCGCGGAGGGCAAGTTGGAGCCAATGTTCCGCGGTCCCGCCCCGTTCGGCTATCGCCATGTCGAGTGCCGCGACGAGCACGGCGACGTGATTCGCGTGCGCGCAGTCGCCCGCCGGACGCTCGAAAAGCATCCGGACGATGCACCCGGCATGGCCGTGATGATCGCCCTGTTCGAGTCTGAGCGGTCGCTCAACACCGTCGCCCGCAAACTCAACCACCAGGACATCGGCCGCCGCATCCATCGTGGCGCGCTGAGCAAAGGTTGGAACGCGCAGCGCCTGCAGGGCCTGCTTGAGAACCCCGCCTTCTACGGCATGTGGCGCGCGATCCGCGAGAAGGCATCCGATCTCTGGGATGACTTCGACGAGGCTGACCTGAGCTATCCCGTCCCGCACCTCGCGTACTGGACCGAGATCCAGGCGCGCCAATGGATCGCGAAGTTCACGGCTTCTCCTGTTCAGCAGCGGCAGAGTACCTACCAGTTGCCCTTCCTGGGCATTCTGCTTTGCCCGTCATGCAGCGGCATCATGACGTCGGCCGGCAGCAAGGGCTATCGCTGTCGCTATGCCAGCCCGCAGCGTCAGGGAATGGTGCGGGACATGTGCCGGAAACCCATCACGATCAAGGCCACGACAGCTCACCGTATCGCACGCGGCCTGTTCGAGTTCAACTTCGCGGCGATAGCTGAGCGCGTCGTCGGCGAATACCAACGCCAGGTCGTGGAGCAACAGGTCGATCCGCTCGTCGAAGAATTATCCATCCTGGATGGACAGGAAACTCGCCTCCTCGATCTCGTGCAGGGCAGCTCGATGAGCGTCCAGCTCCGTCAGCGGTACGAATGGATTCAGGAGCGCCGTGCCGTCATCCGCACCAAACAGGCCCGACAGCAGCCGATCGTGCGCTGGACAGAAGACCAGGTGCAGATGATCGCCAAGCTCCGGACCGAACCGCTCATCCTCTACGACAAGTTGACACCCGACCAGCAGGCGCAGCTCTGGCGATTGCTCGGCATTCAGATCCGAATCGAGTACCTGGGCGGGCGGGGCGCTTTTACACGGCATCAGGGCGAGATCAGGAGCCCCGAGTTACTCAATGATGGGAGTATCTGGATAGTGCAGGGTTATCTAACCGGGCTCAAGGGGATCGCGTAGAGTTCAGGCCGCATCGCCGTGTTCGGCGCGGCGGTCGTCCTCGAGGCACGCTTCGATCGCTGGCCCAAGCAATCGCGCCAGCGCGCTGATCTGGGCGTCACCGACCACGATCTCATCCGGTGCTGGACGATATCGCGCGCGCTCCGTGTCCGGGACATAGACGACGCGCAGCTCGGGTTGGGCCATGACGGCCAGTGTGCGACGTGACGACGCCCGCCGGCGCGACACGCGCGGACAGATCTTTATTCTGTCCGCTCTAGCAGGAGATCAGGCTTGACGTTGAGCGCCTTGGCTAGCTTGCGGACGGTCTGCGGCCAGGCGCCGCGGCCAGCCTCGAGCTTGATGATGGTCGTACGCGAAACGCCCGAGCGGGTTGCGAGTTCGTCCTGCGAGAGGGCGCGCTTGTTGCGCCATTCGCGCAAGCGGGGCACAGGCAGCACAGATCCTGGCTGATGATCGTGCCCGTGACTCGCGCTGGACAGTGACGGCCACGTGGTGCCCATGTGACGCCGTGGTAGCGCGTCGTACGTGCGCTGTCAAGTGCCGGCAGTAGCATTTGACATGTGTCGTTTAGGTGGCGCTAACGTATTGTTTACCTAGCCTGAGACATAGCGACGGCCCGGCGCCTGGGGAAGCACAACGCGCCAGCCCGACGAAGGCACCCGCTCCATCTGAGGGGAGGACGCGCGTGCCGAGGGTAGAACGAGTGTTCTAATATCCTGAACTGTGGGGGTGATACGTGGATGGCACGTCGTCGATGCGCCGGCGAACGGACAGATTTCAAATGTGTCCGCGTTTGTCCTGCCAGTGGCCTGGCCGATGGCTGACGATGGTGGGCAACTGCCGATGTTTGGTGGCGAGGACGCAGCCAGGGATCTCCTGATGCAGGTGATCAAGGCTCAGGCTGAGGGCATCCGCACGATCGCTGCGGTCAACCACACGCTGATGGAGCTCGAGAAGCTGCGACTGGCGAACGGCACGGTCGGCTCGCTGCGTGGCACCACGACGACGTCTCGCGCCAAACGGCCGCACCAGCCGCAGACCCGCGAATTCCGCGAGTGGAGTGGGTTCTGCGCGTTCTTCCAGAACCTCGAGCGTGTCCTGCGGCGTGACCATCAACTCGGGCCTGACGCTGACGTACCCAAGGAAATGTTCTACGCCGCTGGCGCCCCGTCGCCCAAGACGATCACGCGCATCATGGTCGAGACGTACGGCATGAAGGCGGACCAGTGGCCGCCGTCGACGTGGCCAGCGGACAGAATTTAGATTTGTCCTGACCTGTCGCGCCGGAGGGGTTGGGGCGCATGCATGCTGGGCGGCATGCGATTACAGGTGGAGGTGCGACGCGATGATGAGGACCCACTGCGTCGCATGGCATCGGACAACGGCTATGCCGTCTTGCGGCTATGGGCCAGCGAGCTCTTGCACCGCAAGATTCAGGAAGAGGTAGCGCGACTCGGCTTAAAACTCGACGACGAACTCGAGCCCGTGGCGTAGCGCATGACGACGAACAGTCTCGCGTACGACCACGCCGCACTCCAGACGCGCTTGCTCCAGGCCATCCTCGAGGAACTGCGCGAGCTGCGTGAGCAGAACCGCTCGGAGACGTCGCGTTCGAGCGTGCAACTCGAGCAGGACAGCAAGGGCGTCATCAAGCCCACGGTCAAGGTCTATGACGGCTCGCCCTCCGACGACCTGGCCGAGCGGGCATGGGAAGTGTTTTCCCGCGCGAAGGTGCTGAGTCTATCTGTTGCCGAGAACGCCGGCCTGGACGCCTGGAAGAAGACGTTGGAGGGGCTGCGATGACGACGACGGCTAACACGCGTCTGTATCACGTCCTCTTCGACGGCAAGCCCGAGATCGTGTGCCACATCTGCCCGATCGACCGGCAGGACGCCGACGTTATCCCGTGCCTCGAGGACGGCGACACGACGGGCGAGTGCCGTCACGTCCAATACGCCGCGTGCGATTGCCTCGACGCGTCGTGCGCGGTATGCGGGGATGCTGCCTGATGGCTGTTGTGATTGATCCTCGGGATGGGTGCGCAGCGGTTGTCATGCCGTGCCGTTCCTGCGGCGCCGACGTGTACTGGGGCGTGACCGAGCAGGGCAAGCGGTGCCCGTACAACGTGGATGCTGACGGTCAGGCCACCACCGAGTCGCATTTCCGCACCTGTCCACAGGCGGGCGCCTGGTCAAGGAAGTCAGCCTGATGGCCCGGTTCGCCGCGGGGGTCATCGCCGGGATGGTGATCTCCGCGGTGGCCGGTGCCGCGTTCTCCATCCGCGCCCAGGAAGACGACGAGGCGTCCCCTCCAGCTATTCCTGCCGAGGTCCAGGTTGCGGCCATCCGGGTCGGCATCGATGCGCGCGCGCTGCACGGGGCCGTCGTTTCGACGAGATCGCCCGACGCGGTGACATACCTGCAGGCCGAGGGGATGCTCGAGCGGCCACCATCGCCGCAACCAGTTGAGCCGGCGTATGGCGTGTGGGACCGCCTGGTCTACCAATGCGAGGCGCCTGGCATCGGCTGGGCAGCGAACACGGGCAACGGCTTCTATGGCGGCCCACAGTTCACGCGCACCACCTGGCTGGCATATGGCGGGGCACAGTTCGCACCGCTGGCGCACCAGGCCAGTCGCGGGCAGCAGATTGTCGTCGCCGAACGTGTCCTGCGCGGGCAGGGCTGGAATGCCTGGCCCGTGTGTAGTCGCCGGTTGGGTTTGAGGTCGTGATAGTGGAGGTGCCGCGCTGATGGGAGTCCCCTCACTCCTGGGCCTGGTGATCGCCATCCTCGTGATCGTGATCCTGTTGCGCATCCTGGGGCTGTGGTGACGCGCAACGGCCCGAAGTATGTGCATCTGCTCGGCCCGATGAAGTGGACGCCGCCGCGACTGCACCACGGGATCTATATGCCACCCATCGACCGCTCGAGTGCACCACCCCGCTGGACGTGGTGGGGGCGGCTGTTCGCCGCATTGCTGATCGTCGTGTGGGTCGCGTCGGCGCTCCTGGCCGTCGCGCTCATCGCCGCGGTCGGCTATCTGACCATCGAACTCGTACGGAGGCTTGCCGAGTTATGACGACTGAGATTGCTGAACCCACGCGTGGGTTGTCGATCGCCGAGCTCGAGCGGCGCATCAACCTGAACGCGAAGTCGGGTTGGGGGCTCGAGAAGGGGACGGGTCCCCAGCTCAACCTGCTCGCGTTGTACTGCCAGAAGCACGGCCTGCTGCCTGGCGACGACGTGACGCTGTACGACGGCAAGCCGTGGATCACGATCGACGGCCGCGTCAAGTTGATGCGGCGCAACAAGGACTACCGCGGCTTCACCTACGACGTGGTGGCGCAGGACAAAAAGGTGGAGATGGGGTACGACCCCGACGACCTGGTGTGGACGGCATCGGTTCGTGTTGCCGGGTATCCCGATCCGATCACGGGCTACGGCAAGGTGAGCAAGGCCGAGCGTGCTGGCCAGGGCGCCGGGCGGCTGAACCCGGTGGCGAAGGTGCACCCGGTCGAGATGGCGCAGAAACGGGCGATCGCTCGGGCGGAACGGCTCGCGTTTGGCACCGAGTCGTACGTTGACGACGAGGACCTCGAGGAAGCGGCGCGGGTGGTCATCCAGGAGAGAGAAGACCCTGAGCGCGTCGCCATGAACGCGGCTCGGTATGACGAGATCCACGCGGCGGAAGAGCAGGACGAGGTGCCGATGGTGACGGTGCGGAGCCCGCTGTCGCAGCGATTGGCCGAGCTGGTCGAGGAAGCGGCGCGGCTCGAGGTGCCGTTCGACGATTGCAAGGTCAGCTACCCGACGACGGCCGAGGAGGTCATCCGCAAGGGGCAGCGGTTACGCGATCGCATCGACGACAAGAAACGCCAACTCGCGGGCGCCGGGGATGAGCAGCAGGTGTCGCTGGTCTGATGTACCCGACCGGCGAAGTACATCCTGCGGCGGCAATGTTCCCGATGATGTCGCCCGATGAACTCGCAGACCTGGCGGACGACATCAAGGCGAACGGGCTGCTGCAGCCGATTGTGCTTGATGCTGACGGCACGTTGATCGATGGACGTAACCGCATGGCGGCGTGCGCCGCGGCGGGTGTAACGCCGCGATTCACACAACTAAACGGCCACGATCCTATCGAGTACGTGCTGGCGAGCAACGTTATGCGTCGTCATATGACGCAGGGGCAACGCTCAATGGTTGTAGCGACTGTTCGGAAAGTCATCATTGATGACTTTCACGGACGTTGGGCAGAGGCTGCGCGCGTTGCTGGTGTGCCGAAACAGAAGATGGCCCAAGCAGCGCTGATTCTGGAACATGCCAAGGACCAAGTTGAGTTGGTGATCTCGGGCGCCACTCCGTTCGATGCGGCGTATCGCGTTGCTCAGGCGCGCGAGAGCGAAGTAAGAGCATTAGCTGAACAAGCTGAGGAAGAACGCCGAAATCTGGTGATGCTCCAAGAACGAGCGCCAGACTTGGCCGAACTCGTGGTTGAAGAGCGAATGACGCTCGAGGAAGCGATGGGTGCGTACAAGGTGCGCCACCACGAAGAGATTCAGAAAGAAGAGGAAGCTGTTGCTGCACGTCGACGTTTGACAGCCAACTTCGCCGAAGCCCTGAAGATGATTGATGGCGTACTGCTCACCGATCCTGGACAGGTGGCTAATCGATGGGAGAGGGGGATCATTGACGTGACGGCGACACCGTTCAAACACCTATGGTCGGCGGACGGCATTCGGGATGTATCGCGACGTCTCAGCGTAATGGCTGACGTCGTCGATCAGAGAGGCGGCTCGCTTGGCTAACCCGTACAAGCGTGTCGCGCCTACCTCGTGGGATGTCGTTGCTGATCGAATGGGGGGGCGGTTTGCTTTTGAGGATGTCAAGGCTGAGATGCACGCCCGCGTCCAAGAGGTCGACATTGAGGAGTTGCGTGAAACGGCATGCCACGCGGCTCTTGTCGCGGAGGATCATCGGCGCCGCGACCTTGCGAATTCTGGCCAACTGGACCTGTTGAACGATGAGATCTTTCAGGGCGCGATCCCATCAGTAGCGGGTGACACCAACCGAGTGACGCTGGACGCCGCGGAAAACTTCGACTGGTTGTACTTCCTGCAAATCAAACAGAAGCACGTCAATGATGCTGTCGCGGTGATGAACTCAACCATGCACGCATATACAGAGCTCGCGCCATACCTGTCGGTTCCTGGCACACGAACGGCTGAGGCTCGAGCGATGTGGCGGCGGGATCATCATCAGTGACGTTGCACCCGCGGACGGCCGCTCTGCGCGCGGTGACCGAGACCGAATGGTCGAACGTTGTCAAGCGTGCAGCTCTGCGCCACGGTATCTGCGGATTCCATATTCGGCAGTCCGAGGGCAATCTTGAAGGCGTCCACTCTTCCGGCAACAGCGACCACTCTGACGCGCACGGATTCCCGGATTGGCTTTTTTTCCATCCTGACGGGCGTTTGCTGGCGATCGAGCTGAAGAACGAATGGGGCCGGGTGCTGCGTCCGCAGTGGCGCTATCAGGAACTCTTCGCCAGGGTGACACGGGTCGAGCCGTACGTGTTGCGACCGTCCGATTTCGACGCTCTCGATGGGCTTTTTCGTGGCGCCTGAGCCATTCGCGGAGGGTGATGGTGTGACGATCTGGCAGGGCGACGCTCGCTCGTTGCCGCTCGCCGATGCCAGCGTGCACCTGATCGTCACCAGCCCGCCCTACAACGCTCGGATTGTCTATGACGGGTACGAAGACTGGTTGCCGTGGGAGGAGTACTGGCATGGGCTGATTGAGCCGAGTCTGCGCGAGTGCTACCGCGTGCTCGTCCATGGCGGCCGCATCGCCATCAATATCGCGAATGTCGTGCGTCAGGATGCTTCTGCTGCGCGACCCGTTCGGGAACGAGTCAACGGCGGTTACCGGACCATCAAGACGAGGAAGTGGAAGCCGCCTGGTGCGGGCGGTGAGGCGTGGGCCGTCATGCTGGCGCCACGCATCTGGTCGCTGCTCGAGGAGATCGGCTTCCTGCCGCGCGAGCAGTTGACCTGGGTGAAGGCGATCTTGCCTGGGGATGTCGCCACATCGACAGCGTGGGGTTCCTGGTTGAGTGCGAGCAATCCCGTCATGCGAGCTGTGGCCGAGCCGGTGTTCATCGCCAGCAAGGGCACGCATGCTCGCGAGCCAGGCATCTCAGACCTGACCGCGCAGGAATTCAAGGGCTGGACGCGCAACGCGTGGAGCATCTCGCCAGGGTTCGTCGAGTCGCATGCTGGCCACCCCGCGGTCTTTCCGCTCGAGCTGCCGCGGCGCCTGATCAAGCTCTACAGCTACGTCGGCGACACCATCCTCGACCCGTTCATGGGCTCTGGTACGACGCTCCGGGCAGCAAAGAATCTTGGGCGCATTGGGCTGGGCGTGGAGCAGAGTGAGCGGTATTGCCACCTCGCCGCGGCGAGGTGCGCGCAGTCGATCCTGCCGCTCGAGGTCATCGCATGAAGAGGGGAGGGAACAGGAGGGTGAGTGGCGCGACTGGACACACACTGGCACAACAATCCGAAGGTTCTCCAGCTCGGGTTGTCGGCAATGGGACTGCATGCGTGGAGCATCTCTTACTGCGATTCCGAGTTGACAAACGGATTTGTTCCTGCCGCGGCATTACCCAACCTGGTCGGACTCAAGACCGCCAGCCGTGTGCTGATCGAGGCTGGACGGTGGGAGGTGGTCCCTGGCGGGTACCAGCTCCATGACTACCTGGTGCACAACCGCAGTCGCGAGCGCGTCCTGGCCATCCGCGAAAAGAACGCTGCTCGCAAACGTCGGAACGGCAGCCCGGACTCCGGGCCGGACTGACACGGTGCCTCCGGCCCGGACTCAGCGCGGAATCCGGCGCATTCCCGTTCCCGGTCCCCGGTTAAGAGCGAAATCCTTGCTGCAACCCTGCCTCCCTGCCGCCCGCGCCGGCGGATCTGCGCTCGCGCGCTACGCGCGAGGACGGCAGGCAAGCAGGCAGGCAAGCAATTTTTTCTTCTTTTCTACGAAGCAAACGAGTCGTGACACCTCAGCAGTTCGATGACCTCCTGGCCCACTGGATGGCTCGCTTCGCTGATAAGCAGCTCTGCGTCGACTCGGCCCAGAAATACATCAGCACCGCCACCCTGCCCAACCCCGATCGCTTCAACGCCTGGATGCTGCGTGCCCACGACAAGGACCAACTCGTCGCTCGCGTCAGTCGTCTCAATACCGACCCCGATGTCTCTCCTCGCCCCAGTGGCTTCCAACTCAACGGCTGCTCGCATTGTCACGGCAAACGCTACGTCCGCCGTGACCTCACCGTTGATCATGCCGAGTTCGGGAAGACATTTCCCTGCCCTGTCTGTTCGAGTCGTGCCGCCGATCCTGCCACCCATTGCCCGGACTGCGAGGACTTCGCCAGTGTGGTGCAGGATCACGAGCATCCCTGGTGCGATGACTGCGGATGCCTTCAGACTCAGGATCTTGATGTCGTGTGCCGTAATGCCGATTGGCACCACCCCGATCCCGCGGCACCCGTTCCCGATGACGGGCCGTTTCTGCGTATCTATCGCAAACGCATCGCTGCCGGCGATACCCCAGAAGCCCAGCGCATCGCTCAGCGAGAAGCCCAGGCCGTGCTCGGGAAATTAGGCGACCAATGGCGAGCTGCTGCTACCGCGCCACCCCGCGGTTACGAACTCGCCCGGGCTCAGGGCTTCGAAGGTACGCTCAAGGAATGGGCCGCCATCGTCACTCACTCGGCCGAACCCGCTTCACCACCCGTGCAGGAGACGCTACCTGATGCCTGACTCTGCTCCACCCGCACGCCAGGTCCGTGTCATCTTCCGCAAGGCTGTCTCGGACGGGAATTACGGCACCGAATCGGCAGAGGTCATGTTCGAAGAGTGGACGGATGATCCCGATGACGCTGACACCGACAATGCCATAGCCGAAGCCATGCTGCAGGACGCTCGCGCCCTGGTCCACGCCGAGCTCGCCCATTCACCGAATGCTCGCGTTCGTGCGGCACTCCAACTGCCGTTACCACCTGGATTATCAACCCCAAACAGCGATCAGGACGACCTGCCGCTGTGACAGTCGCTGACTCCTGTGGGGTGGAGGAATCCCGTGCGGGGGGACCTCCGCTCCGTTCGCCAGGAGATGGAGAGCATCCTCGCGATGCGTGATGGTTCTGGATTCGCGTCCTGCCCCCTCGCCATCGCGAGATCTCTCTGTCTTGTGACACCATGACGCCGTATGCGCGGCCGCCCGATCCCGTCCGATGCCCGCGCTCGAGCGCAGGCCTTCCTGCTCGAGGGGATGTCGCAGGCCGATGTCTGTCGCGAGACTGGACTCCCGCGGCAGACCGTGTGTCGCATCGCCGCAACACTGGGCGAGCGAATGGGACAAGTTGGGATGCAGAAAAGGGAATCCGAACTCGACCTGATCATGGATTACTTCCACGCGGCGCTCCGAGCGATGCGTGTTCAGGCCGAGGTGTTCGGTGACCCCGAGTACTGCCGAGCCCAGAGTGCCAACGACCTCGGGATTGCCCACGGTATTCTCGGCGATAAGCTCGCTGGCATCGCCGCAACAGCGCAAGCGCTCGGCCTCATCGGCGCTCAACTACCAGCGACTTCAGACACCGTCCTCGAACTGGGACCTGCCTCCGCTGCATCCAGCTCAGGAGCGGATGGTCCGTGAAGCCCGACGCTTCAACGTCGCGGCCTGCGGCAGACAACTCGGCAAGACCACTCTCGGCATCCATCTGATCGCAACGGCCGCGGCCGAGGAGAAGAAGCCGTGCGCCTGGTTGGCGCCGACGTACAAGTATCTGGACGAGGTGTGGCGCACCCTGCGTGATGTCCTCGCGCCGGTCACGATCGACAAGTCCGAGCAGCAGCATCGACTCGGGTTGCGCGGCGGCGGCTCCGTGGAGTGTTGGTCGTTGGATGACCCCGACGCTGCTCGTGGACGCAAATACCAGCGTGTGATCGTCGATGAGGCCGCATTGGTGCGGGAGCTCGAGACGGTCTGGATGGCCAGTATCCGACCCACGCTGACCGTGCTCCAGGGCGATGCGTGGTTCTTATCCACTCCGAAGGGGCTCGATTATTTCCACCGTCTCTTTGCGCTGGGCCAGGACCCCACGCAGCGTGAGTGGAAGTCCTGGCAGATGCCATCGAGCGAGTCGCCGTACATCAGCGACTCGGAGATCGAGGCCGCGCGCCACGAGCTCCCAGAGCGAATCTTCTCCCAGGAATTCCTCGCTCAATTTCTCCAGATCGACGGCGCCGGCGTGTTCCGTGGTGTATCAGCCGTGGCCCGACTGGAGCCACAACGGCCTGAACGTGGGCATCAGTATGTGTTTGGTGTTGACTGGGGACGGTCCAACGATTTCACAGCTATCTCTGTTATCGACGCCACCGTGGGCGAACAGGTGGCGATGGATCGCTTCACGCAGATCGACTTTGACTTTCAGACAGAGCGTTTGCACGAGTGGGCGTCGGTCTACAAGCCCGTGCAGATCATCGCCGAGGCGAACTCTCTGGGCGGCCCGCTGACCGAGCGGTTACAGACGGGGTATGCACGGTTGCTGGACAAGCCGCGGCCGGCGTTACCGATCTACTCGTGGACGAACACGAACGCATCCAAGGCGGCCGTCATCCAGCGACTCGCGCTCGGCATCGAACGAGGAGAACTGACGCTCCTCAACGATGCCGTACAGACCGCGGAGCTGCAGGCGTTCGAGTCGAGCGTGCTCCCCAGTGGGATGATTCGCTACGGGGCGCCGAGTGGAGTTCATGACGATACCGTGATCGCGCTCGCCTTGGCGTGGTCGGGCGTGGTGCTTGACCCGGCGCCGGCGCGCTCGAGTTACGCGTTCGCGAGCCGTCGCTGATGTGGCTGTTGCTGCTCGTCGCGGGCATCGTCTTCGTGGTGGTCTATCTCATTCTGAATCCGGGCAGGATCGGCTTGTGACGACACCGGCACGTGTCCCACGCTGGCTGCAGGCGTACACCCTGGATTCAAAACCCGCGCGTACGTCTGCCAGGGAGAAGTCTCCACCGCCCGCCGGATTGCGGCCCGTCGAGCGGTGGAGCATCCCTGCCGAGCTGCGTCACCACTGCGCCTGGGCCGTGTGGCGCTACGAACAGGACAGTGCCAATCGCTGGAGCAAGCCGCCGTACCAGCCGAACGGAGACAAAGCCGAGGCGTCAGACGACACCACGTGGAGCGAATTCGACGACGCGTACGAGGCGTACAAGCAGAACAAGAGTCCTGATGGGAAACGCCCGTACGACGGTGTCAGCTTCGCCATCGACCCGCGCTGGGGGATCGTGGGCGTCGACCTGGATCACGTGTCCGAGCATCGCGCCGAGGTGCACCGCATCGTCCACGAGATCGACAGCTACACCGAGATCTCCCCCAGCGGCGATGGACGGCGCATCTTCGTCAAGGGTTCGCTTCCGCCTGGACGCCGCAGGAGAGACTGGGTCGAAGCGTACGTGCGCCGGCGTTTTCTGACGGTGACGGGCGAGCACGTGCCGGGCACGCCGAAGACAATTGAATCCAGAACAAAACAACTCGAGCGCGTATTCTGGCAATGGCTCGGGCAGGACGAGGCGTCGATCAAGCGGAGTACGCGATGAAGGGGATCACGTACACGGAGGCGGAGCTGGCCGAGCCATGCTCCTACTGCGGCGCCGAGCCTGGGCAGAAGTGCACGCGGCGGCACGTCACGCCACTCACGTATCCGCACATGGTGCGTCGGCAGGACGCCCTCGAGCGCGAGATGGACCCGCCGGCCAATTCGGTACAGGCGGACTCACCCGAATAGCGTTACACTCGCGCGTGACGGCTGACATGGCCATTGATCGCGAGCGCGACCCCAAGGCGCCCGATAGTCACTATCTGCTCGATCTCCAGTCCGAGCTGCAGGACTCGTATCGCGAGCAGGACGACGACATCGACGAGATGCGCGAGGTCCGTCAGATGCGTGTCCCCGCGATGGCCGGCACCGACCCCGCCTACCAGATGGTCTCTGTTGATCCGCGCGACCCCGATATCACCGAGGAAGCCTTCCAGCAGACCGCCATCCTGACCCTCGAGCGCCCCAAGCTGTCGATTGTCGGCGGCGAGGGCGACACCGCCCAGACCGTGGCCAGCAAGCTCGAGCACTGGACCGAGCAAACCCTGTGGCAGTGCGGCACGCGCGAGCCCGGCATGGACACCATGGCGCAGGTGACGGATGCGTGTCTGAACGACGGCGGCGGCTGGGCCAAGATCCTGTGGGCGTCTGACCTGTGGCAATCGCGATATGCCATTCCCTCACCCCAATCGGGTGACCCGACCGAGCGGTACACCGAATACGACAAGCTGACGGAGGACGCCAAGAAGAAGGCCGGCCCACCGTTCGTCTGGGCCTACGTCGACCCGCGCACGATCTATCCGCAGCGCTCTGGCGGCTGTCTGGAGGAGGTGCTCGAGGTGACCGAGATGCCGCGGCGCTTCGCGTTCCGCAAGTACCGTCTCGGACGCGATCGCCAGGGCAACATCGTGCCGGAGGAGCTCGGCGAGCCGCTCAACGAGATCGAGGCCGCGCGCAGCCCGCTCGGCACTGTGAAATTCCTCGAGCACTGGGATAAGACCTGGGTCACGTACGCCGTCGTTGGCGAGAACATGAAGGAGCAATCGACCGGGTACATCGTCAAGCAGTTCAAGCACAAATACCCGTTCGGCCCGCCGTACGACTTCGCGCCGGGGTTGACAATGTCCTGGATGCGCAACCGCAAGATCGGCTGGGGCATCGGACGGACGAAGCTCTGGCTGGTCAAGTACCGCCAGTACCTCAGGGCCATGCATGCTCAGTACGTCGCTCGTGACCTGCTGAGCCCGCTGGTGACGTATGGCGATACGCCGGCGACGGTGGTCAGCGGCAACGACGGCCTGCCGCGGGAGCAGACGGACCTGGCGCTCCATCCCGGCGAGATTCTCAATCTGCCTGCCGGTCGCCAGCTGCAGCGGATCGAGTACGCCGATGCGGCCACGCTGGAGAAGCACATGAGCCTGATCGACCAGGCCATCCGCGATCTCGAGTCGCCCCGCGTGACGACGTTGTCTGGCATGGAAGGCGCCGGGTTCGCCATCTCCCAGATTCTTTCTTTCACCAGGACCCGTGTCGGACCTGTACGGCACGGGCTGGAAAGATTGCTCGAGGGCCAGACCGACAAGCTCTGGACCCTGGTCAGGGAGCGCGCAGGCGAGAAGGTCTGGGTGTTCTATGGCGGCGGCGAGGTGGGCAGCAAGAAGGCCGTCACCGAGTTCATCGGGTTTGGCCCGAAGGACCTCGAGCGGCCTATGCATGTCCATTGGGAGGTCCAGGCTCAGCTCCCAACGGACGAGGCTATTCAAGCCAGATATGCACATGAACGCCTTAGTGCCGGCACCTACGGCCGAGACGAAGCCGTTACCTATCTCGGCGATAATCCTGACGAAATACGCCGCAGTATCGCGCGCGATGAAATTCGAGCTACTGATGCCTATAAGAAGTGGCTGTATGCGGAAGTGTTCATGAGTGCCGGCCGAGGAGACCTGCTCCAGAAGGCACAGGAGGCAGAACAACTCGCCATGGAGGGCCAACTGGGTGGAGGTGGAGCACCGATGGGCGCGCTAGCCCCTGGCGTGTTCGAAGGCGGAGCACCTGGTGGCCCGCAAATGCCTGATCTGGGGGCTCTCGCCGCCGCACCGAATGGCACGGGCGTGCAGCCCCCACCTTACCCGCAAGTCATTCAAGGCGCGCAGCAGCCAGGCTAGAACCAGATGACCGGCCCACCACAGCATGGCGGCACGTCTTTTCGTTCGTATCGCTCGAGCAGGTTTGAAGATTTGGTGCCGAGTTGAAGATGCTCCGGCCGAACGCACTGTTTCACGTCGCAGGTGTGCGTGATGATTTTGTCGTCGGGGATTGGGCCACAGGCGACTTCATAAGACACTCGATGTGCCAGCACGGTTCGCTGATGGCCGCGCATCATCTTCCCGTAACCATCGGGCCGCGTGGCGCCGAACCAGAGCCAGCAGCAGTCTGTTTTGCAGACCTTCGACCAGAGCCGCTCGGCGGTACTTCCTCGAAGTGGCCCGGCAATGCGGTAGCACGCGACGGAGCAGAAGGGACGTCCGCGTATTCGGGCTGCTACTCGCTCGAATCGCCTCCCGCACTGCATGCAGGTGTGCCAAGTACGCTGAGCTTGCATCGGTGGGTACCTCCATCGGTGTCAGGCCGGCGGCAGCTCCAACTGCGCGCCGGCCACTCAAGGCTAACGTATGGCTGACCGATCCCGGAAGAACGAAATCGCGACGTTGCAATCGGAGATCGCCAACGAGATCTCGGGCGACGCGCCGGAGATAGCGCAGGGCATCTTCGGCGAAGCCAGGGACCAACCCGACATCGTCAGCATCCCGAACGAACGACTGGACGCGATCTATCGTCAGGCGTACGAGCGCAACGATCGGACGTGGCTGCAGCAGGAAGCCAAACGCAACCCCGTGCAATTCCTGAAGGTTGCCGAGCGCATCGGGGTGCGCAAACCGCAGGTCTTCCCTGGCGAGCAGGCACCGCTGCCGCCGCAGCAGCAGGAGCTCGCGTCGCTCATGGCTGCGACACCTCCTGGCATGCCGCCGGTGGCACCTCCTCCACCCCCGCTTCCCGGCGCTGGAGTTCCACCGGTGGCAGTAGCGCCCCTCGTCCCGCCGCCGCCACCACCTGGTCCGCCCATGTTGTACGGCCCTGACGGGCAACCTTTGCTGCCGCCGAGCGGATAAGCAATGCCTGGCACGCTGCTGATCGGCGATTGGAAGAAGTCTGTTGAGGACGAGCTCACCAACTTCGCCAGCGGGCTCCAGCAGAAGTTCCAGGTCATCGGGGACACGCCGCCAGCAGCGCCGCCAGCGCCTGATCCGGGCATCATCCTGCAGCAGTTGCAGGGGCATGCCGAGCAGGTCGCGCAGCGCGCGGGGGACGCCATCGCGCATACGCAGCAGGTCGGCAAGCAACTCCATGACTACGCGTCAGGACTGATCACGCTGCCGCAGGCGGACGAGACGCCACCCGCGACGGCACCCAACTCGAGCGCGGCGAGTGATTATCGATCGCAAGTGCCGGCGGCCGCGCGGAGAGAACTGCCCGCGGGGGCCAGCGTGCCGGGCTGGTTGCAGGACCTGATCCAACGCAACGCCCCGGAGGACCTGAAGAACGATCCCGAGTTCATCCGGACGGTGGCGGCGGGGGCGAAGGCCGAATCAGGTTGGGATGTGAACAGCGTGCAGCGCGGCTACCAACTCGGCAGTGGCGGGGGTGCTCGAGGGCTTTTCCAGTTCGACATGGGCGGCATGGGGTCGTCCTTCAAGGGCCGCGAGCAGGAGCTCCTGGGCGAGAAAGGAGCCGAACTGCAGGCGCGCGACATCGTGCCGCTGTATGCGAAGGCGTACCGCAGCGCACCGCGGGAACTGACGGGGGCGGAGAAGGCATCGTGGGTCGCGGCACAAGCCGAGCGACCTCAGGGCTATACCGACCCGTCTTCTGCCGCGCGCCGCGGCTATGCCAACGCGTTCGGGGAGATCGCGACTGGCGTGGGTGGTGCGGTTCAGGCTGCTGGCCGGGCGGTCGCAGGACCTGTCGGCCAGGCAATTGAGGCCGGGGGAAAACAAATCTCGCAGTTTGGCGATGCGCAGCTCACCAACTCGGAGGCGTACGCCGCCTGTGGGCCAGCGGCCGCTGTGCGATTTGCGCAACGGCTCGGCCGCAACCCGACCCTGCGGGAAGCCCTGGACCTCGCGAAGGACGTGGGCTGGACGCAGCAGCAAGGCATGGCCGGCATCTCGAGCCAGCAGCGCCTGATGGACAAGCTGGGCGTGGCGACGAAGCTCGTGCCGGGTGCGGCGTGGGATCAGTTCGCACGCGAGGCGCAGAGCGGGAATCCGGTCACCATCTCCACCAGCGCGCATTACTTCTACGCCGATGGGTATGACCCTGGCAGTGGGGCGTTCCACGTCGGCCGGAGCGGCACCGACCTGCGCGGTGGCAAGGAGTGGATGACGCGCGCCGAGATCGAGTCCGCGGCGCAGCGACTGGGTGGGGGGAACGTCCAGGGGGCGCTGTTTGCCGACAACCCGAGCGTGCCGGCCACGTCGCAGGCGGTGGGTGGGACAACGGGTACGGGTGCGCCACTGATCGCTGCTGGCGACGAGACGACGGAACCTGCGAGGAAGCCACTGCAGATCATTGGCGATGCGCCGCGAGGCGAGGTGCTCCAGGCCAAACAGGTGGGGCAGGCGTTCTCGGATCTCGGGACGCAGGTCCAGGAGCGAACGTCCGGGTTCACGCCGCCGACATTCGAGGGGGTGGGCGACACGGTTGCCAAGGCGGCCTCGGACTTCACGGCGCCTGGCGGCGCGCTCGAGGAGATCACGAAGCCGCGGCTCACGGGTATTGGTGACGCCCTTGCTCCTGTGGGTGAAGCGTTTGCCAACGCACCCGTCCTCGGCGGCGCGCTCGGCCTCGCTCGCGGCCCACTGCTGCTCAGCGACCAGGAGCTGCTGCAGCAAGCGACGCCATCCCAACGCGACAACGCACGGGAGTACGCGAAGCTCTTCACGCCCGACCCGACAGACGAGGACATCGCCGACGCACTCCGCGGCTTCCAGGTCGGTACGGCTTACGCGGGTGAACGTGTCGGTAAGGCAGCGACAGGTATCGACTACGACGCACTCGCGCGGATGCGCCGCCAGGCGCGCGGCACGCAACCCGAGATGCCTGGTATGCCGACGCCTGAGGAATCCCGTCTGAACAAGGAAATCGCTGCGTCGGTCAACAACATCTTCGCTGTGCCAAGCTTGTTCACCAACACCATCGGCGGCGCGGTCGAGACGGTCAAACGGCCGGTCGTGACGGCAGTCTCAGGCAATCTCGGTGCTGCTGGCGCCGATCTGCGCGGTATGGGCCTGGCACTCGGCGACGCGCTGGCCGACTTTGGCACCACATTCCGTACGGGCAACCGGCCGTCTCGCACGGCAGCTCCTGATATTGGCAAGGGCGAGGCGTTCCTGGGCAAGGACGTGTTCACCTCGGAAGCCACGCGGGTCGGCTTCTTGCGTGCCATGTCGGCAACGGACGAGTTCTATCGCCACGTCAACTCGGCCGGGCAGCAAGCATCTGAGATGGTGCGTCTGATGAAGGAGAACCCGACCTTGTCCCAGGCCGAGGTGCTCGAGCGATTCAAGGACGACATCTTCAAGTCTGGGGAACATGCCGCGGCCCAATCGGTGTATGCGACGGGTGGCTCCGGCATCGGCGAGAAAATGGCCGGCTTGCGTGCCAAGGTGGGCGACCCCACCGCGACGCCGCTCGAGCGAGGGATTGGGGCACTGACCAACGTCCTGGTGCCGTTCTCAAGCGTGCCTGATGTCATCCTCACGCAGGGACTGAAGCGACTGCCAGGCATCAATGAGGCGGTCCTGATCGGGGAGCTCAGGAGCAAGGATCCGGCTACTCGCCAGCGTGCGGTGGCTTCGGCTGCGCTGGCGGAAACGATCAATGCGGCGATTTTGGTGCAGTCACTCGAGGGCAATATCACGGGTAACGGGCCATCTGATCCAGACCGCAAGCAAACCCTGATGCGAGCTCGCGACGAGAATGGCGACCCACTCTGGCAACCGAACAGTGTCCGGATCGGGAATCGCTGGGTCCCGTACTCGAGTCTGGGTCCGGTTGCTGTCCGCATGGGCGCGATCGCGAACGCTGTTGAGCAGATCGACGAGGAATCCAAGAAGGCCAACCCGACAGACAGTGTGTTGGACCGCGTGGCCACAACAACGGGCAACGCGCTGGCTGGGACAGGCGAGACGATCGCTGACGCCTGGTATCTGCAAACGGTTGGGCGCTTGTTCGATGCGCTGAAGAAGGGCGACCCCGGCTCGTTCCTGGGTCAGCAAGCACTGGCAACGGGGATGCGAGCGGTGCCGTACGCCGGCGAACTGCGGAACATCGAGCAGTTCGTCGCGCCGGCGACATCCGAGCCGCGCGGACCCGTCGAGTCGGTCGCAGCTCGTCTGCCGGGATTGTCGGAGTTGGCCACGCCACGTATCGATCCAGCGACGGGGCGCCCCATCCTGGAACCGCGTGATCCCACCTCGCTGATCATGAAGACGGCCGGCCCTGGTGAGCCGAGCCCTGTTAACATGGCGCTTGCTGAGCACAATCTCAGCGTGGGCGACGCGCCGCCAACGGTCACCATCGGCAGCGGCCGCAACGCGCTGACGGTTCCTATTACTGAAGACGAGCAGCGCCGCTTCCAGGAGATCGCGGGACCGGAGATCGAGCGGACCGTGCTCGAGTTCGCGCGCGATCCAGTCTTCGGCACATTCCCGCGCGAAGAGCGACGAGCTTTGCTGCAGAAGGCGATTGGCGATGCGCGCCACATAGCAGGGCTGGAGTTAGCCGACACGCTGTCAGACGCGGAGATTGACAGGCGACTCGCGTTGTACGAAGAGGCGAAGCGGCGTCAGGCTGAGCCGTCAGTGCGTCTGCCGTGACCGGCGGTTGTGGATGAAGTTGGCGATCATGATGACGACCAGGAGCACAACGCCGAGCGGGACCAGGACCTCGATGAGTTGGAGTCCGAGGGTCAGGCCGATCGTCACCATGATGGCGATCGATACAACGAGTGCGCCGAGGACGACCAGGAAGTTCAGAATGGCGGTGCCCGTGCTTAGCGGCTCTTCGCTGATGCGCCAGCCCTGCTTGGTCATCAGCGCACCGCCAGGACAAGTGCTGCGATTGCGACTGCTGCGTACAGAGGGAGAATCAGTCCGATCAGCCACCGTGTCTGCGTCCGGAAGTGGTCATCCATGCGGCGCTCCAGTAGGGCGATTCGCTCAACAATCCGCAACTCCAACTCGGCGAGCCGCAAGAGGAGCTCGTCGCGCGTCACGAATTCCTTGCTATCGTTTGCTTGCATCGAATCCGGTCACTCCTTTCGATGCCATGCCCCCGGCCGTTCGACGCGGTGCGGGGGCTTCTTGTGCGTACGCGGAGTATAGTCGCCGGCGACCAGGCGACAATAATGTGCGGGTGAAGGTGCGATGACCTGGGACGAACTCAACGCGATCATGGAGCGTCACGGCGGTCAACTCTCGGACCCCGTGAATATCGATCCCGAGATCGATAATCCCGACCCCAGTCCGGCCGCGCGCGCCAAGAGCCCCAAGGTTGCGAATCCCAACGCGACGTGGCGCTACAACCTGAAGGACGGCAAGTA
>Ga0137348_1000017_pt1 | contig 23501 bp, 38 predicted proteins | sample EasRivERMLT600_2_FD_102293 | JGI IMG/M metagenome (GOLD analysis project Ga0137348, IMG submission 102293) | Soil microbial communities from meander-bound floodplain in the East River, Colorado, USA - East River MetaG ERMLT600_2 | ecosystem: Environmental > Terrestrial > Soil > Floodplain ...
CTCTGGAACCGTGCAGGCGAGCGAGTGGACGCAGAGGGCAACGTGATGGGTCGGAAGCGTCCCGCTCGTCCCACACCTGGAGAGGGACCCTCCGGGCCTGAGTTCGCAGACACCCCCGAGACTATGTACCGGTCCAAGCTCATGTCAGGGGAGGAACCCGATCTTCCAACACGGGTGCAGGGCCGCGAGATGGTTCCCAGGTCCCGGAGCTACGAGGCCGAAGCAGTCCCGCAGGAGCTGGTGCCCTACGTCAGTCAGGACCAGTGGAGCCGTCTGGACTACTCTCGTCGGATGACCTTAGCTTCTCAACACGGGACACCGGAACTGGTAGAGGAGCTCCGGGACGAGTTTAAGGCGTACAGTGCCGATATCGCTGCGAGGCAGGCTGCGGGCCAGAGTGTCTCTCGCCGTGTGAGCGAGTTGACCACGCCGCCACCCGAACCGATGCCTGAGGCCCTCCGCCAGATGCAGCTGCAGGCTGGGTACATCCGTCTCGAGGTGGGTGGCAAGGAGATTGTCGCTCCATTCACGGATGTGAACGCTCTTATCCCCACTCAGGGGCCAGTGCTCAACCTCAGGGCCCATCGTAGTGGGAAGGAACGTCGCTTCACCGTGGACCTCGGAACGGGGGACGTTACACCGGAGCCGCTCGACGCTCCGGGTGGGTATTGGCGGGAACCGGAGTTCACGTCCGCTGACCCCTCCTCGGACTACGAGCACGAGCTTGTTCGAGGCTTCAGTCACCGGGATGACACTCTCACCCTCAGCGTTACCCCCGTTGTGATCCAGGAGACAGAGTCACAGACTGGGCTCCGAGCGAACATCGGCCGTCTGGACCGCGCGCAGCCTGTCGCTCCGTCGGAGTTCGGTGCGTATCGGCAGAGCTTCGGAGGGAAGGCTGCAGCGGGTGACCTCGCTCCGAGTGGGCCAGAGGGGTATTGGGACAACCGCTTCACTGCAGGCTTCGAGCCTCGTAGACAGCAGCTCGTTGTCCGGACTGCTGAGGGTGAGATCGATCGGACCAAGACCTCCGGGATCACGAACCGGAGCATTGTTTACGACGAGAACGTTGCGCTCGAGGACCTGGATCCAACGGCCCGGCGGAAGGTGCAGAAGATCCACGATCCCAGGGGGCTTCCGGATAAGACCCAGCGTCCGGATGTGAAGTACAAGGACCCAGCAACCGGTCGGTGGACGCTTGGCGATCCCACTCAACGGGTCAGCACTCTCCGTAGCTACGAGATCTTCGACAAGACCCAAGGGACGAATCCCAACATGGTCCAGTTCAGGGACGCAGCGCGGAAGTTGATCAAGGCAGGAGTCCCTGAGTCCACGCCCGTCCGCCTCCGTGTGAGCCACACAACCCATGCTCCAGGGAAGCAGAAGCCGAGCATGACCCTTCGGGAGGCTGCGGACATCGACCTGGGTTACGTGTCTCCAGGTGAGCTGGAGAAGCAGGCCTCGCTCCGTGGCTACAGCGTGAAGAGGGACCCCAAGCTGGGAACCTGGACAGTGGAGAATGCACTTGCAGGCGAGAAGCAAGTGTTCCATCACCCGATGGAAGCCATGGCTGCGATCTCCAAGATCCCGATCAAGAAGAGTGGGGTGAAGTTGGAAGGGGAGCTGGAGCGAACGTGGAACATGGGGCGGGAGCGGGGACGGGATCCCGATGTGGACTCCAAGGCTTTCCTCCCCGCTCAAGCTGTGGACCAGGCCTTCCAGGAGGTCGTCTCTGCAGGTCGCCCTGGGATGGAGATGTACGTGGTTCCCCACGCCGAGATCGGTGGAGTACAGCAGGCCGGAGGAAAAGGGCTGACGGAGGCTGCACTCCGCGTTATGTCTCCTCCGAACCGGGTCCAAGCGATCCTCGACAACCTCGCAGAGAAGGTTCCACAGATGCGGTCCCTTCGTACGTGGACAGCACCGGAGCTTGTGAACGGCAGGCAGAAGATGTTCGTGTACGACGAGAACAAGGTGCAACAGATCTTCAAGCAATGGGAGCAGGGCTTCCAGAAGCTAGGAGTAGAGGTCCGAGATGCGAACGGGATGCCGCGACCTACTCACGTGATCTTGTCCGACATCGATAGGAAGATCCCCGATGGCCTGGACATCTTGAAGGGAAGGGACCCGTCGGACGCCTTCATGTACAGCTGGTACAAGAGCAAGAGCATGAAGGAAGAGTTCATGGCGGGGAAGCTCCAGGCAGACAGTCAGGGTCAGTATCGGATGTTCCCTCCGGAGGAGAAGAATGCCGCCTTTGCCAAACTGCCCCCCTGCTAGGGGTCCGCGGGACAATCGGGACCTGGAAGAGGTCGTTGGCCAGTCGGAGGAGACGTTCGAGCCTCGCGACGCTGAGGGCCCGCGTCACCTGGACATCTCCGATGCCGCGATGAACCAGGAGATCATGGACAGCATCCAAAAGGGTGGGAAGGAGCTGGCTCCGGATAAAGGGGGCGTCTTCGCTAGCATCACCCGCTTCTTCCGTCCTACGGGGAACATGCTGCAGGACTTGCAGAGGGAGACCGGTATCCCCTTCTGGACGTGGTATCGCAGTATCGAGTTGGGTCGGAGGGATGCTGAGACGTTCCTAGCGGAGGCGTCGTATAGCATCATTCCCAAGATCTTCTCCGGAAGCACCCGGCAAGAGAGGGAGATGGTCCAGGAGCTGTTTGAGATGGCGGGGAACGAGAAGGGGAAGGCTGCCCTCTTGAAGGGACTCCCGGCGGAGAAGGCTGCGTACGTCCAGACGATGCACGATCAGCTGATGAAGACGTATGTGGACTACTTCGCGAAGCTGGACTACAGCGCGGAGGACGTTGCGGAGCTGCTGGGCAACTTCGTCCCTACTATCCGGGCGATGGGTGGAGACTACAGCAAGTTCAGTCAGATCAAGACACCCGGGAAAATCAGCAGCCTTATCTCCCGTTCCGTGCGGACGGGAGAGGCCCCTGTCGACAGGGAGTTGGATGCACAGATCATCGCGAAGACCCTCTTCCGCGCGGTGAGCACGGAGACACACCTCGCCCCGCATTGGAACCTCGCGGTCAACCAGTTTAAGGCGTTCGCGGATCAGATGAACCCTCAGACTGGGGAACTGTTCCTCCGCTATCTGCACCAGGTTCGCCACTCTCCCGATGCGACGCAACTCGCCCTTGCGGAGTCGATGCGGCGGATTCTCACCAAGCTGGACGGGACAAGTGGGTTCAAGAAGATCGCCGTGGTCCTGAATAAGAGTGACCTGAGGGACCTCACTTCGATGATGGTCAGCTGGAACTACCAGGCTAACTTGGCTTGGAATCCGGGCGCGGTGCTACGGCAGTTCATGCAGCCCCTTCAGACCGTAATGCCGGATATGGGCATCAACAACACCTTGTCCGCGATGAAGACTGCGGTCAAGTGGATGCGGGACGAGAAGCTGCAGAAGTACTACGAGGCGAGGGGTGTGATCACTCGCAACGTGCAGCACGAGCAGTTCCGGGAAGTGAGTGATGCACTCCGTCAATTCCAGGGCCGCGGGGTCGCGGGCCAGGTGTCAGAGGCCGTTAGGTTCTTCCAAGAGAAGGGGACCGTTGCCTTCAAGTCGGCGGATGACTTCATGCGCATCACGGCCTATGATGCAATGATGGGGCACAGCCTCCCGCACCTCAAGCGCTTCGCGAAGGGTGAGACGAACTGGGTCCAATTCTTCGAAGCCAGCAAGTTGGACAGGTTGGACAACGCGGAGGGTCCGTTTACCCAGGTGATCCGGAAGCTCCTGGCTGAGGGGAACGTGGAGACCGCGCAGCACGAGATGGCCTTCAAGTTCATGCAGGATACACAGTTCATCTACAGTCGGGGAAACAATCCCTACGTGATGAATTCCACGATGGGCCGCTTCCTCGGGCAGTACGGTACGTGGCCGGCGCAGTACATGGAGTACATGGGGAACATGTATCGGAGGGGAAGCCAGAAGAATCGGATCACGGCTTTCAGTCGCTGGCTCGGCGTGAACGGGGCAATGGCATTAGGGGCCTCGAGCGTGCTGGGTGTGGACCTGAGCAAGTGGAGCTTCTTTGCCCCGTTCGGGTACACGGGTGGTCCGTATATGGAGATGATGCAGCAAGCTGGGAGCGCTGCGAAGCTAGCTGCGGGCGGGAACATTGATGTAGGGAAGTCGTGGGAGAAGACGAAGGAGAGCTACTTCCCTACGATCATGGGGACCGAGAGCGCGAACCTGGTTGACCGGCTCCAGGCCCAGCGTCTCGGACGGAACATCGTGCAGCAGAACGTCCCCATTCCGTGGGGCCAGATTCGACGGACGACGGAGTCGCTCGAGATGATGTGGAACGCTGATGTGGGAGAAGCGACGAAGCGGTTCCTCGGATTCCCATCTACTACACCTCCTCCGAAATAGCTTGGTGGGGGGTATCACTCCCCCCACTCTCGTCCTTGTGTCCCCTCGCGTTGTAACCCGCCCTCTTGAGGGCCTTGTACAACGTCGTCTCATCCAACTCCAACTCCCTGCTCAGGCTTAGCACGCCCTGCGTCTGGACCCGCTCTAGAAGGGCCGGCGTGATCTCGAGCTTCAGGTTATTCGCTCCGCCTGGGGGCTTGGGTCTTATGTCGTGTCGCTTCAACTCGGCACGGACCGTGTTCACGCTAATGGCGAACCGCATGGCCAGTTGCCCCACGCTGTGCTTGTTGTACAGCACCGTCCACATGTGCTGTGGGTCCTTGTATCCCAACTCCTGTGCTATCCGATCCCACTGAATGGCCATCATGGCTCCTAGGTGTTGAAAGCCCATCCCTCTGTTGTTAGGAAGTACGTATGTGTGGGCGCGTCGTACTCGACGAGGCCTGCGCTCTTCAGGGTCTCCATCAGTTCCCGGAACTCCCTCTGTCTCATCCGATTGCTGTTCAAGCGGAGCCAGTCGCTGTGGAGCATCTTGCCACCCTTCCGCTTGAGCTGGGTCAGCAACCGTGACTGATCTTCTCCGAAGGCGTTCTGGTTCATCTCTCCGAAGGCACCTGGGAGGAAGAGCTCCAACCACTCCAGAATCTGGAGACTCCGCTTCAGGTTAGCAGGAGTGAGGACCAAGGAACTTCCGCCACTCGCTGAGAGGATCATGGCGAGACGGATAAGGTGATCCGGCTTCCGCTCCGAGTACCCGGCGAACTGCTTGTCCGTGTTCCCTGACTCCCCTCTGTTGAGATACCAGTTGTCGTACCACTGCTCGCCTTCGGCAGTCATGTGGAACTCCCCCCGTAACCCGCTCAGGGTTCTGAGTCCCTGGACCAGCCGTGATTCCAGTTCCTTGTTCATGGCCGGGGGACGGGGGAAGATCCGGGGAGTGTCGTGTTGGATTACGAAGAGGAGCCTGGACATGAACCCCCCACCAAACGCGTCCCTCGGAATGGCGGTCTGGATCCAGTCCATGGTGCTGCAGGCTAGCATTGAGAAGGCCGCGTTGTAGAGGATCACCTCTCCCCTCGTGATCGTGACGCTCTTGAACTCCTTCGGACAGTCGAAGAGCGCGGTCAGGAGGGGGATCATCCCCTCCTGGTACTTTTGCTTGCCGAGGAAGACCGCGAACTCCGGGGCGTAGATCGTAGCGATGGACTCCGTCTTGTCTTGGAAGGCAGCAGTAAGAGCTTCAGGGGTAGCTTTGTCTGCAAGTACAGTTCCACCCCCCTTGCGCAGGAGGGACATTGCAACATTGCAAGCACTTGTCTTCCGGCACTTCCCGGAGGGTGCAACGATAAGAACTGCAAGGTTAGGGTAGATTTGATACGCCCCTTTGTCGTAGTAGACGTTCCGGCCCAGCACGCTTCCAATAGCGACACATCCGGCGAAGAAGTGGAAGACATCAGGCGGCTCCGTGTTGAGGGTGAAGAGCATGTAGTCCGCAAGCCAGCTCTGCGCTGGCACCAGGGACATGAAGTCGGGGATCCGCTTCTTCTTCATGTCCAAGGCAGTAGAGAGCTCCGCGTCCGTGAGGTGGAAGCTGTGTTGCATCGCACGGAGTAGTTCAGGCGGGCGAGAGGCGGGTGGGAGCAACAAGACCCATTCTAGGATCTGGTTGTACAGGGCGCCACCACGTACGTCGTTGACTCCGGCGAGGAACTCCATCAGCTTCGCGATCTGCTGGCTGATTGGGAGTGGCGTCGCCTGCTTCATGCGAATCTCCTGAGATACGCCACGTTGTAGTACGTGCACGCCAGCTCCTCCTTTGTCAGGACAGCGTCCATCCGTAACGGCCCCGTTCCCCGTAAATCGATCCCCGGCTCGAACCGCTTCAGCTGTTGCCCGAACTTGATCGGCTTACTGGTGTCCACACTTGCCTTGATCCCTTGCTCCTCGAGGATCGTGCGGATGCTCTTTAGCTCGGACAGGGTGTTCACTCCGAGGAGATGGTGCCGGACCTCGTATCGCTTGAACTCCTGGATGTGCGTCCGGATCCATTCGCTACGTGGCTCCTTGAAGGGCCAGAAGAACCAGCTGCAACCTCGGCTTAGCGCGGCCGCTATGAACTGGCTCCGGACGTTGGGATCTCCTCCAGTAACCACGATCCCGACCTGGAACTCCTTCTTGAACACACGGAGCGTCTCTTCATACTGCTCCCAGTTCCACGTTCTATCTCCGAGCCGGTCTGGCGCAACGACCACTGTGGGCTTTATCGCCCTCGCGGCCAAGCGGAGCTCGACTGGGCTCAGGGGCACTCCCAGCTCGTGGAAGCTGTTGTCAAGGATTACCTCCCTGCCCCGTGCACTCATCTCCCGGTAGAACTCGGCGTAGAGCTTGTTGTCCAGAACCATGTGTGCCAGGGCGAAGTCCATCTCGCACAGAGGCGAGAGGTCCCAGAGGTGTTCGACGGGAATCTCCATACACAGCTTCACTTCGCGACCTCCATCTTCACTTCGACACAGATGCTGCCCACAACCTCCCGATGCCGATTCTTGTCCAGGAGGAACGCGAGCACGCTGCCACAGCGGACGCACTGGTACGCTGGGTGCAGTGTCTCCTCTCCCCGTCCTTGCATGTTCACGTTGTACACCTTGGTGAAGCAGCCGCAGCCACATGTGTAGCACGAGGTGTGGCTGTCCCTCTCGATGTCTCCAATTTTCATAGTCCGAGCTCCTTCCTGAACTTCATCTGTGCTTCCCCTTCCAGCTTCGTCTCCATCCAATTCCTCGGCCCGTAGCTGGGCTCTGCGGGCACGCGCCATCCGTGAGGATAGAACTTGCGCACTGTAGCTGGATCGCGTGAGGCGCCCACGATTTCCGGCCATGAGCGTTGCATCACACTTGTGAGACATTCCGTGGCCTCCTTCACTACATCCCTGTGGCTCACAACCACGAGCTCGTCGTGCACGGTAAGCCTTACACTCGCTCCGTGTGGGAGCTGCTCGTCCGCTTCCCGTATGGCGACGTACATCATGTCCGCTCCCGTGCTCTGCGGAGGGAAGTTGTACATCTCCGTCACTTGCCTGGTGTACCACCACCTCCGTCGGCCGAACGGGTTAGCGAGGAAGTGCTGTCGCTCGACCTGTTCCTCGAGGGACTTGCGCCACCGTTCGTACACGTGGTACTTGTTGAAGAAGCGGAGCAGGAAGGACTCGACCCACGACTTGGTTGTCCCGAGCTGCTGAGCGATTGACTGTGCTCCCCGTCCGTAGCCGAGGCCGTACACGATGAACTTCGTGGCGTAACGGTAATTGTACTGCTTACCGGGAACGAGGTCTCGGACTCGAGAAAGAGGTAGACCGAAACCCTCTGCGGCCGTAACCTCGTGAATGTCCTGACCAGCCGCCAGAAGTCCGAGACCGTAAGGATCGCCAGAGAGTGCCATTGCAATTCGCCACTCGACCTGGCTCCAGTCCACGCTGATGAAAACGTGATCTGGATCGTCCGGGATGTAGATCTCCCGGAGCTTCTTCGGAATGTTCTGGGCGTTCGGATCCCACGAATTGATACGCCCAGTTGCCGCTTTAGCACACCCGAAACGTGGGTGGACGAAGCCCTGCTCATCGGTCTTTACCTCTAGATTCGTGCTGACGGTGTGGTGAGCGCTTCGGATCTCGTTGATCAGGCCCAGGATCTTGTTCTCCGGGAACTTCTCGACCAGCGCTTCCACCGCCGCCGCGTTCGCCGTAGCACGCATCCCGCCCTTCTGGTCCTTCACGTGTTGAACGGGAAGGCCCATGGTGTCGTACAGGAGCTTCATCAACTCCCTGGGGCTCTGCACGTTGAGGTTAGGCTGACCCACTGCATCCCGGAGCATCTGTTCGTAGCGGCCTGCGGCCGCGGTCATTCCATGTGCCCAGAGTTCCGCTTTGTCCGTGTCCTTCCGAATTCCACGGTCGGCCATGCGACGGAGGATGGGTTGCAGGGGCATCACGTTCTTGTATAGGAGGTCATCCATCCCCATGTTGTGGATCTCAGCGCGAAGGCCCAGGTAAGCACGTGTGGTCGCGTCCACGTCCTTAGCGCAGCCAGTGGCCAGTCCAACCTCATCACCCTTGTACATAGAGTCATCTTTCCAGTGCTCCATGTCCGTGTAGAAGGTCTTGATGTTGTCCAGCGACTTCGGAAGGTCGGAGTTTGTAAGGTGGAACATGAGCATCGTGTCACAGGTGTTCCCCGCTACTCGCCAACCTGGCCGTTTGTCTTCGAAGAGGGGCCAGTCGTAGGATTCGGAGTTTTGTCCGACCTTAACAATCGTAGGATCTGAGAGGAGCCCGTAGAGTAGGCGCTGAGCTTGAGGGGTCCAGCGGAAAACCCTAGCACGACCTGCGGCCGACCCGACGCCGTAGCATTTGATGTGAGCTTCATGGACGTCGAGGCTCGTTGTCTCGGCGTCGATCGAGACGAAGCCGGTGAGTTCGGCTTCTCTTCTAACAGCATCTGCGTGATCCTCAGCATCAGGGAGGATGGAATACTCCACGTCGATGCGACGGACTTCCCGGAACCGCGATTCCCGCTTCGCTTTGACGAGGTCCCAGACGACGACCGGCCAGAACGTTTGTGTACGCATGACGAACGCGGGGTGAAACGTGGGGAGAACCTTCCTTCCTCCAGCGCCCTCAATAGGTATCCCGCGATAGCTACCGATCTCTGTCTTTCCTGTAGTGACGTAGAGCGCAGTCGCTCCGAGAGGGACGAGGAGTTTGGGGTTGACGAGTTTGAGCTCGTTGACGAGGTAGCGGGCACACCATCGGATTTCTTCATCGTCTGGCTTCCTGTTCTTGGGTGGCCGACATTTCACGGCATTGGTTATGTAGACCTCGTCACGGCGGATGTCCGCTTGGCCCATCAGCGCAGTGAGCACCCGGCCAGAGCCACCGACGAAGGGGAGGCCCCTACGGGCCTCCTCCTCGCCGAGTGCTTCGCCGATGAACATCATATCGGCATCCGTGGGTCCGACACCATAGGCGTACCCCTCACCAATCTCGTAGAGGGGGCACGCCATACAGTCGTCAGGCTTGGGTCCCGTGATCAAGCGCTTCTGGCACACTGGGCACAACCCAGTGTTCGGGTGCAAATCCGAGGTTGCGGATTTGCCATCCGGGCCGGACTTGCAGACGGAGTTTTGACACTTCACATCTTCCTCCGTCTCTTGTTATCGTCTATCCAACCCTGGACGGAGTCCATCATCCCGTCACGCTCAGAGTTGGAGATCCAGAACACGGCTCCCTCTCCCTTCGGGGCAGCTTCGTGCTCTCCGAACGGGACGAGGAACAGGCCCCATCCCCACCCTTCCGGGACCTCCTCGTCGATCAAGGTGGCCAGGGTACGCAGTGCCCGCTCGATGTATTCGTTCCGGACCTGGTAGCGCTCGTCATGCGTTGATGGGGGGTATCGTTTCCCCTTGTGTGTTTGCTTCACGACGCCTCCTTTGGTGGGGGGTAACGTTCTAGAAACGCCGTGGCCCGGATACGTAGCTCCTCTGATACGTCACGTTCCCACCTGTCTCCCCATCCGCAATACTCGAGGTGCTCGATCAGGTCTTGAATGAGACCGACCATCTCTTGTTCTGTCATCTTGCCTCCACTCGTGGGTAGCCGATCATCCGGAGGAACTCGTCTCGGGTGGGGTGATTGGTCATGAAGAGACCCCTCATGGCAGAGGAGACAACGTCTGCGTCGGAGCGAACTCCCCTGTGGCGCATGCAACCATGGCGCCCCACAACAACGACTCCAGCGCCTTTCGCGTCTGTGGCGTGTTGCAGGAGATCGACCACCGCGTCTGTGTAAGTTTCCTGCATAATGGGTCCTGTGAGAGGTTGTTCAGCGACTCGAGCCAGCTTGCTGAGACCGAGGACCTCTTTATGCGGAATGTAACCGACGTACACACGCATCTCCACTGGAACGAGATGGTGTGGGCAGACTCCGTGCACCACGTGACCCCGGAGGATGACCATGGAGTCGTGTTGTTCAGGGAAGGTGGCGAAGCTGTTGTGACGGGGAGTAAACAGTTCCCTGTACATACGTGCGACGCGGGCAGGTGTGTCCTTGTAATTACGATCACTCAGATCTACTCCCATTCCCTCCAGGAGGAGTTTGACCCCTTGTTGCATCTTGCGGTCGTCGAACCGCTTGGTGGGGGGTAACGTTGTCTTGGTCATCGCACGTTGATGAACTTGTGGAACTGGGTGCTGAGCCTCAGCTCCGGGTAGTGGAGCACGACATCCTCTGCGTTCTGCATCTCGATGTCGTCGATCACGTTCTTCTTGTTCCGAGGCTGCAGGTAGACCAACTCCTTCTCCTTGGCCCAGCGTCTCGCTTGCTCCACTGTAGGCCAACCTTCCGTAGTGTCTCCCAGGCCCCCGAGGATCACCTTGAGCTCACAGGCCTGCTCGATCATTGTGGGGAGGAAGCCCGGCTTGGGCGACACGGTGATCCAGTCGATGGAGCCGTGTCTTGCGGGATCGTACTCCACGGTGCCACTGGTCTCCACGTGGACCTTCATTCCGAACTTGTGGACCACGTCCACGAGCAGGCAGAGGTTGCGGTCCAGTGGTTCCCCACCCGTAATGCAGAGGATGTGGTAGGGCTCTGCCCATTCAGCGATTTGGAGGGGAGTGTGCAACCCCCCACCAAGCTGTGGGTACATCCGGTCAAAGTCCGTGTCGCAGGCAGTACATACACCCTGGCCCACGGAGCAGCCGACCATGCGGACGAATGCCATCGGGGTGCCTGTGAAGATGCCTTCTCCCTGGATGGACTTGAACTTCTCGGCGAGTGGGTAGTTCATACACGCCCCTTTATCAGGTGCACTTCCCGGTTAACACGGTCGGTGGTGGCCCATCCACCATCCGACTCTAACACCCTGACCTCCTTCACGCTGTACGCGAGGTCCTGCATGTGGTTGAACATGAGCGAGGCGATGTGCTCCGCACTCGGATTTCGGGTGAGGAGCATGAAGCGGTTGTCCGTCGACTCGAAGTACGCCTGGGCCGGGTCCCCCTTAATCAGGAGCATCGTGTGGTCGAGTTGGTCCAGGAGCTTCCGCATGTCCTTCTTCAGGATCGAGAAGTCTGTCACAAGGCCCACTGCGTCAGGGTTACCCATCACGGTCACTTCGAACACGTAATTGTGGCCATGGATGTTTGCGCATAGACCGTCGTGCCCCAGAAGCCTGTGTCCCATTGCTATGGTCACTCGGGCGGTACAGTTCATCGCTTCCTCGATTTGGTGGGGGGTAACGTTGTCTCCACAGGGACAGGTGGCACTTCCGTATCCTGCTCAAACTTCGTGTCGTGGTAGAAGCCTGTCTTGAGCTGATGACACAGGACCATGAGTCCCCATCCCACAGCCCCAATGTGATCGTCCTCCGCGAGGAAAGCGTTGATGCGGTTACGGATGGCGTCCATCCGTAACGGCCACGGTTCCTGGCCATCGTAACGGGACGCAATGGAGAGACCGTCCCGGAACTCTTCCTGGAGACGTCCGAGGTGGTGGATGATGTGGTTGAACACATCACTGGTCGGGAGCCCGCGCTCCCAGTTGCCCTCACCGTACTTGAGTGCTCCGCCACTTGGACCGTTTGGAGTCTCCTCTCCTGTAGCCCGCTCCGCGATCCGGCGGATGAGGTCGTGGACGACGAGGTCGTATCTGGGCATCCGCTCGCTGCGCTTGGCCCCTGTGGCGAAGGTGTGCATCGACACCGATTTCATGTTCTCCCGGGCCTCCTCACGGTACGCTCCAGCCTGCGCTCCTCCGGAGACAGTCTGGGCATTCGAGAAAGCAGGTGCCTCGTTCCGACGGGACAGCTCCTTCTCCGTCATGTCGCGGAGGATGCGGAGCTCGTCCGTCTGCGCGATCCGGAGGAAGCGGTCTACGTCCTGTAGTATGTCGGTCATTCTGTCTACTCCAACGGGAAATGGGAGTTTGGTGTCTCATGATACGGCACCAGACTCGTCGATACTCTTTGTCCATGTGTGATCTCTTGGTCACGTTACCCCCCACCAAGTCTGAGTTGGTGGGGGGTATTGTTGTTCTACGCCGTTAGCGGGCGATGTCCGTGGGGAGGTACTTCACGACCTTGTTACGATCGCTGTAGCCCGCTTGGCCCTTCTCCGTCGTGATGGCAGCGCAGACCTCGAGCTGGAGGAGCTGGTCGGTGTCGTCCAGCGTGTCGTCCTCGCCCCATCCGAGGGCGTCCTTCAGGAGCTGGTCGAGCTTGAAGGTCTTGCCCTTGGCCAGCGTGAGGATGTCCCACACCGCGCGACCGAGCCACTCGCCCTCGTCGACGCACTTGAGCATGAGGTTGATGTAGGGTTCCTTCCCCTCTCCCTGCGCCTTCTTGATCTCGGCGCGGTCGATGCGGAAGGTGTAAACGGCGTCCGGCATGAGGCTGGACGCGAGGTCTCCGGTGCGGACGGGTCCGCCAGGCAGTTGTGCCATTACGCTTCTCCTTGACCACGTGTCGTGGTCGTTGTGGCCGTTGTGGCCCTTCCAGAGGTCCCCGGTTTAGGGACCTCAAGTCGCTTCACAGCCGTCATGTCGCCCATCATCAGGGCGATCACGTCTGTGATGTTCGCCAGGATCGGATCCGGGATCGGCGTTCCTCCTGGAGCCCTTATGCCGCTTACCCGCTTCCCCTGGTTCTTCGTCCGGAAGACGCGTGTCGCGCCCCGGAACTCTCCGTAGAGCGTGGCGTCCGTCTCCCCTGTCAGCTTCTTCGGCAGTTGCTGGCCTGGGAGGTCGGGCACCTCGTACTGTACCTTGATCTCGTTCCCCTTGTCGTCGAAGCCCACCGACTCCTCGAGGATGGTCACTCGTGAGGTCATCACGAGGTGTGCGTCCAGCGACAGGAACAACTTCATAGCCTGTTGTCCCTTCTCACTGATGTAGCTGTAGACCCGCCTGGGATCCTTCCCTTTCTCCACCCCCCAGACGTCCTTCCAGCCCATGATCTTCATTCCGGCCTGCATCCACAGCTCGCCACATCCGGGTCCGAGGCTGTCGATGAACACCGTCTCGAAGATCTCACCGTCCAGCTCCACGCGGCCAGGTGTCTTACGGAGCGTGGCAATCAACTGGACCATCTCGTCCCAGCTCCTCACCCTCACGGCCGGTAGGTCGAGGTCTGACAGTGTCATCAGGCCGCCGGTGCTTCCTGCCTCCGTACTTATCACCAGAGGTTTGGGACACGTCCGTGCAAGATGTGTCTTCCCCCAGCGCGGAGGTGCATACACGAGGATCGTCGCCCTTGGCGCCTTGAGACTGCTCGTGCGCAGGAGTTCGAATGGCATTACGCTATATCCCCTCTCTTCCCCGTGACCGCGAAGCTGATCCGCCCACCGACCGTGGTAAGGTGGACCATGTCTGTCCACGGAATCCAGACGTGCGTGCCGGGCTTACGCTGTGCCACCTCGAGGATCACCCCGAGGTCGCTGTATCGGAGACGGACACGAGCTACCTCGTGTCCGTCCTCGTACAGTGTGAGGGCTTCTCCCGGCTTAATTACCGGTGTCCCCATCGTCCTTGTCCGCTTCGGCCACGAGCTCGCCCAGATCCTCGAGGGCGTTCTCGATCGCGATGAGGTCGTCATCGGTCAGCGTGGTGTTCTCCGCTACCACGCTGTCGATCAGCTTGCCCACTTCCTCTTTCAACTCGTCTCGGAACACTGTGCCTCCTCTACGGCCAGAATGCTGTGCTCCGGAAGGATCCACAGATCGAGGCCGTGAAGTGTAAATGGGCGCCCTGCTAACTTCTCGATGACCACCCAGGCGCCCGTGAGAGGTGGTTCACCGCCCCACCACTCCCAGTATCCGCCTGGCTCGTGGAGGTGGACGTAGGCCCGTGTGGACAGTTCCTCGTAGTGTGGAGGGAGGACGATCAGGCCACTGGGCGTTGTGTCGATGATTGGGTCACGTGTGATTAGCACGTTACCCGGGAGAAGTTGGATGGTGAGAACGTTACCCCCCACCAAGGTCATGATCCTGTCCTTCACGCCTTCTTCTCCAGGATCGTTGGATCGTCCACATAGTCCCTCTTGCGACTGATGTAGGCCATCCGCCGTATCGGGTTGTCCTTCAGGCACAGGTCCCTGAAGTAGCAGGTTCCGTAGGAGAAGCACTCGTTCGTGTTCTTGTAGAACACCTGCTTCCAGTCCTCGCCCTCCTTCACTCGGCGGTGTCTCCACCGAATCTCCCGGGCGATCTCGACGAACTCCCGCTCAAACTCCTCCAGGTCCTCATCCGTCCGCACGAAGCGCTCCCGGTGGAACTGGGGCACCGCGGTCTTCACGAGGACGTTCACGATCACGCCGGCCACTCGGACCGCACGTCCTGCTTCCTGGGAGAGCTTCTTCGTGATCGCGTACGTATAGGCGGTCATCTGCAGGTCCATCTCGTACTTGAGCATGTCCCTGGGATCGAGACGCGCGGCCGTCTTGTGGTCGACGATCCAGAGCATCTTGTCCTGGAGCGCTAGTTCATCCGTGCGGAACACGAGGAACACGTTTGTGTCCGTCCCGATCTCGATGCGCCCTGCAACCTCGAGACCGATCGGCTTCCACGGGTTGTGGTCGTGCTCGTAGTGAGCGTAGTACGCTGGGAGCATTCGCTCCATCAGCTCGATGTGTTCGTTGACGATCACCTCGTCCCCGGGGAACTTGCCTTCCGGCATCTGTTTCCGGAACACCTCGATCCCGTGCTTAAGTGCCTGGTCGAGCTGCAGCTTGCCACTGGCCACTTCCGCTAGGGCCGCGTGGACCGCGGTTCCGAACGAGAGTGCGTATGTCGGCCTGTCAGGTTGGAGGTGCTCGTGATAGAACCAACCGTACTTGCGGTGACAGCGGAGGAAGGTCTGAACCCGAGATTGGTTCAGGTTGATCACCTCTTCGTCCACCTCCAGGTAGAGTTCAGTCATCATTCTTCTCCTGGAGGAAAGACTCCGAGGGCTCGATGATCAGTTGCAGCACTCGGGAGCCCTCCGTCTTCAGGTAAATCGCGTCGACGATCGTCACCTTGACTGGGGTCCCCAGGTCCGCTAGCTGCGCTGCTCGCATCCCCGCTTTGGGACTCCAGCGGTAGGTTACTTTGCCTTTCGGCAGACTCGGCATCTAGGCGTCTCCTTGCATGTGCGTGTGGGTCACGGAGCATCTCCTCGATCTCCTTGTCCCCTGTAAGCCACTCCAATGCGCGCTTCATGGATGTCCCACGGATGCGCATGTGGCCGTCGAGCAGGATGAAGCTGCCACTCGTGGGTCCCAGGTTGCCGTCCCGGCGCAGTTCCATGTAACAACGGAGCATGTCTCCCTGTCGCCAGAACTTGATGCTGCCTCCCTCGTGGAGGGTGAACCTTCTCTCCTCATGGGGAAAGGGGATCTTCGCGGGCATCGGCTCGTTGATCGGAGATTGCTGCATCCTCGCGATGACGATGGCCACGATGTTCGACTTGGAGGGGTCCTTGAGGACGTCCTCCTTCAAGAGGAACTGTTCCACCTCCTGCCTGAACGGGAAGGAGGTGAAACGTTCTCGCATCATGTCGAGGTGTGCATCCACCTCGCTCTGGGGCCACGTAAGTGGGATCCCAAGAACTTGGACCAGGCGGAACTCGGAGCGACCTGGTCCAGGCATCGCTTGAAGGGCGTAGACAGGAGTGTCGTCGAGCATCCGGAAGTAGGTGTGCGTCCGTTCCGGATGCTCGCGCCACAGTTCCTTTCGTTCCTGGATGGCGCCCTCGAGTTCTTCCCACTCCCACCACGTCAGAGTCACAGCAGCTCCGAAGGAGGTTGAACTCCGAGGTCCTCGATCTGCTTGAGGGCCTTCTGCTCGGCGACGGCCACGATCCGACGGGCCAGTTCCTCGATGTACTCCCAGTTCAGCTTCGTCCGATACCTGTCGCTGAGCGTGATGTACCGACGCAGCGTGCTGTGTGGAGTGGTGAAGCGGAGCACCTCGATCGGGTTGCCAGGGAGCGTGGCCGCTGGGTGTTGGAACCGGCGCTTGTAGATATCCACGAGTGAGTACGCCCACATGTGCACGGAGAGGTCGAACTCCGAGAGGAGGTTGAGGAGGTCCGGTTCATTGTCCTCGTCCGCCTGGAGGTCTTCCCACACCATGATCTGGATCGGTTGGTCGATCATGTGGAAGACTGTGGCCACCTTGTTCAGGTTCGGGATCCCGTAGAGCGCAGTAGGCGATTGGTCTACGACACACTCCTCGAACGTGTGGAGGTGCGCGAGGACGACCTCCACTACGGACTTCCGTTGCCCTCGTTCGCAGAGGATCCAGACGTCCACGTCGTGGAAGGTGTCCGTGATCGCAGCGGAGCCTGCGATGTGTGTACGCACGTGAAGGTACTGGGGGACGAGATCCTTGATGTGCGGGAAGATGTGATCACGTTGTTCCACGTTCATGCTGGTCCTCCTTGGAGAAGGGGGTCACCCTGTTTGTTGAGCTCGAATGCCTCGGCCCGTTCTACGCAGGTGCCACACTTCCCACAGGGGAAGCTGAGGCCCTCGTAACAGGTCCAGGTAAGCTGGTAAGGGACGTTACGGTACAGGCCCTCCTCGAGGATCTGTGCCTTCGTCAGGTCGATGTACGGGGTGTAGATGCTGACCTTGTGGTCGTCGCACAGGCGAATGGCTTCGCCCATCGCGGTGACGAATTCCGGCCGGCAGTCGGGGTAGATCGCGTGGTCCCCTGCGTGCGCGGCGTAGCCAACGAAGTCGGAATGGCTAGCAATTGCGAACGCCGTGGCAATGGAGAGCATCACCATGTTCCGGTTCGGCACGATGGTGACGCGCATCGAGTCGTCCGTGTAGTGGCCCTGTGGTACTGGGATCATGCTGGTCTGCGAGCTGCCGAACATGAAGTCACGGCCAACGGAACGGAGGTCCGCGATTTGGTGGGGGGTATTGAAATACCGTGCGATGTCGGCGGCAGCGTTGAGCTCCCGGCGGTGCCTCTGCCCGTAGTCGAACGAGATGGCGTAGTGCCGTCCGTCCGGGAAGGCGTCGATGCAGTGTGCGAGCAGGGTGGAGCTATCCATTCCACCCGAGAGAAGTACGACTCCGTTCATGGGAGGTCCTTTCGTTGCACGTTGAAGTCCGAAGTGGAGCCAAAAAGAAGGGGGGTGTGTGCCCCCCTCCAGTCTTACGCGGGTGTTGCGGTGGGCTCGTCGCCCGTGATCCCCATCGCCTTGGCCTTGGCGAGGATCGCCTTCTCCGCGGCCTGACGCTTGAGGCGATAATCCTTCATGCGGGCCTTCACCTCGGGCTTCTGCATGTAGGCCTTCCGGGTCTCCTTGAACTTCTCGGGGTTCTTCTCCCGGTACTGCTTGGAGTACGCGAGGCGCTTCTCCTTCGCCTCGGGCGACGCGTTGTACTCCTTCTGCTTCTCCTGCCGCTTGGCCCTCTGCTCCTGGATCTTGGCGAACTCTGCCTTGAGCTGCTCCGGGGTGAGGGACTCGACCTGTGCCGTGACTTCGTCTAGAATGCCCATGTGTGCTGTCTCCTGTCGTGGGCCGTTGGCCCGTGTTGCTGGGTTAGTGTTGCCCGTACATTGGTGGGGGGTACATATGTCATCCGAATGTACCCCCCACCAATCCTCATGAACTAGGTAAAGTATATGGCAGGCTGTCGTTGGAAATCAACGTCGAACTGCCTGTCTCTACCCAGCTTGTCCGGGTGGCTTCTATCATTATGTACATTATATCACACAATGAACTCGAAAGCAACCCGGTTTGATCACGTTTTCCGCACCCTTCGGCCTTCGGCCTGCTGGTTAGAACGTTAGATGCCCACCTTCTCGATGGCGTTCATCACCTTCTCGACCTCCGGATTGGCGTCGAGTGCTTCGAGGGCGGCGTTGACCTCCTTGAGCTTGTTCTCCAGCTCTCGCTTCAAGTCGTGCATCCGCTCCCTGCGGGTACGAGGGACCATCCGCTTCTCGCTCGCGTAGCCCGTTTGCAGGACCTGGTTGAGGGCTCCCATTTGAGAGACTTCAGGGTAGTCGGACACCTTATTCCCCCTTCTCGAGGGTGAACGATTCCCAAGCGTGGATCTCGGTCTTCCCGATCAACTCGATCGGTTGGCCCTCGATCGTCGGCCCGCCTCCCATGATGCCCGCGATCAAGCCACTGTTCGTGCGGAGTGCGATCTTGTCGCCGATCTGCACGCCCGTACGTCCGGCCAGCGCCTGCTCGATTGAGTCGTCGATCATGGCCTGGACCTGGGCCTCGGTCAGCCCGCCGCCACTCGGAGGAGGCGTTCCCGGTGTGGTGCCAGCATCCGGACCCTGGACGGGTGCGTACACCGTTCCGGCCACCTTGTACCAGGACCACACGAGGCCGGACTTCACGGACTTGAAGTCCTGCTTGGCGTTGCGGGCCTTGCTGTACGTCTGCTTCGCATCGTCGAGGTACTGGATGCAGACGGTGTAGTAGCCCAGCTCGTCGGGCGTGGCCGTGGGAAGGAAGATGCGCCCCTTCGGCCCTCCGCTGTACTGCTGGGTGTGAGCGAAGTAGGGCATCGAGGCGTTGGGCACGACGCCCGGCCCGTAGCCCGGTGGGAGGCCACACGCCTCCATTACGGCCTCCCAGTCGTTCGCGGGCCCGCCGATGTAGCGACCGATCCCGTCGTAGAACCAGGCCTTGCACTCCTCCTCGTTCTGGGGACACCGGCTCATGTCAAAAGACATCTTTCTGCTCCTGGGGGCTGCGCCCCCCTGGGGGAATGATTAGAATGCCTACTGGTTCCCCCGTCAGTAGACATGCGTCACGCGCAAGCGTGAGTTCGTGGAGGACGCAGAGGAATGTGGCTGCGTCCTCGGTGTAGCCGGCACACTCGTGGTCGAGCATCCGGATGAATACGCTGAGGTCCTGGAGAGTCACCCGAGCTTCTCGTCCGCGAGGGGCGGCTCCGGGTAAGGTGGCACGGCGCCCAGCGCCTCGCCGGCGTAGCGGCTGATGAGCTCGAGGCGCGTTTCTCGGCCGTCCGGGTGACCCTTGTACGCGATCTCGAGGATGCGACGGAGGGCTTCCCGGTACTGGCCGTTGAGGATCTCGGGTTCGTTGTGCATGTTACGTACTCCTTTGTTCTGCGCGGGGCGCGTTGGGCAACTTGCTACAGGTTCTGCAGAGGTCGAACTTGACGACGCGGAGACCAGGGAAGATGGTGGTCTCCACTTGTTCCGTCCGGGTCATGGCGACGCCGTTAACGTGGACGGTGATCTCCGTGTCGCGGAGAGCCTTCTCCGGGTACGCGAGCCACTTGTGGATTGTGGGTGAGCGGAAGATGCTGCCGCAGGAGGGGCACTTGACCCTGCGATAGCCGTGGTGTTGACGCTTACCGGTGGACATGTTAGCTCCAGATCCGGAGGAGAGCTTCCACCTTGGACTCGATCCGGTCCAGGCGCTCCTCGATGCGGGTGAGGATCCCAGGTCCCACGGACGGGACAGGAACGGGCGCCTTGGTGGGGGGTACCCGGGGGGCACCGCCGTTGCTGAAGGAGAAGCGTGTGGAGTTGGGCTTCCCGTTGGCCTTGATGTACTCCGTGAGCTGCTTGGAGTCGATCAGGGGGAAGTGCTTCTGCTTCGAGGGATCGCGGGGCTTGACGTCGACGAGCAATCCGGCCTTGATCATGGTGTGGACGCGTGTACGGGTGATGCCCAATTTCTCTGCCACTTGAACGGGGTTGAGGTGCATTGTAGTCTCCATTTGCTGGACAAGGCCCTTCGGGCCTGTTGATGTACCCCCCACCAAGTGTTGGTGGGGGGTAATGGTGTTACTCGCCTTCTTCAACGTCTTCGTCGTCGAAGGGCCTGCAGGCTTCGTCGAACTCCTCCGGGCTGAGGCCCGTTTGGATGAACTCACGCTCGTTGGCGTCGAGCATGGAGAAGGCGTCCTGGATGTAGCGGCGCTGCTGCTGCCAGTAGTACCAGGCCTGGTTGATCACCTCGAAGTCGACCGCGACCTCGATGTACTTGTCCTTTTGGCGGATGCGAGTGACGCCTGGGCGCAGGGGCTCGATGGTGTACATCAGGCCGATAGCGTTGTAGCGGGTGATGGTGTAACCGTGTGCCATTGTCTGGTCTCCTAGGTTATCTGCCTGCGTTGCGGTCGAGAGTGCTGCGATGGAGCTTGTGAACACGCCAGCCCTTCGGGCGGAGGCAGTTCACACAGATGTCACGCTTGTCGTAGAAGCAGGACGTACCTGGCTTCTCGCAGTAGGCTGGGCCTTTGGCCCGTGGATGCTTCGGAACGGATTTGTCACTCATTCACATTCCCTGCAGACTCGGATGTCGTCATCCGAGAAGGGTTTACGGATGATACGGAGGTCGCGGGCTGCGAAGATGGTGTAGCATCGGTCGCAGACGCCGTAGACGGTGTCGAGGGTGCCACCACCGAACCACCTGCCGGGACGTGGTGCGCCCCAGCGAGGTGGAAGCTCACACACCGAGATGAGCTCCTCCGACGTGAGGGTGGGGAACTTCTGCCACAGCTCGTAGGCCGCTCGGTAGAGTTCCAGGTGCTGTGCGTGTGGAAGTGGATCCCGGTGATCAGCCATTCTGTTCCAGCCAGTTGACGAAGAGGGCGATCAGCTCGCCGTACACGTCTCCGGATTCGTCCTCGAGGATGGACTCCTTGAGCCAGGATGTGTCCTTCGTGAGGAGCTCGGCGAAGAAGTCCTCGACCTGGGGAACGAGGACGTTGAGGAACTCCTGTTGGATGTTAGGTGCGTCCACGTTACTTGGCCTTCAGGATGGCGACGGCCTGGTGAAGGGCGTGAGCGTACGAGTGGGCGTCGATGCGTTGTGCCGAGACACCCTTTGTGAGGGTGTACCAGGGCATCCGTTTGTCGAGGTGGTAGCCTCCGCGGAGGAGGGTGAACTCGTTGTTCAGGATCTCGGTGATCAGGTCTTCCATTGTCTGGACTCCAGGAAAAGGGATTGGGCTTGTGGTTGTGATGGTGTAGGATCCAATCCTCATTATGTATACATTATATCACAGGTAGAATCAAAAAGCAACCCTGTTTGGGTCGGTAATCGGTATACGACCTTTGGTGGGGGGTCCTGATACACGATTGAGTGAAGGGGACCCCCCACCAACGCGGGCAGGTGTCAGGGTTTGAAGTTCCAGGGTTCGTCGTCTTCCATCGGAGTGCCTATCTGGATGGGTGGGGTTTGCACGAGGGGTGAGGACCCCCCACCAAGATGCTTGGCCTTGTACTCGTCGAGGAAGTCGAGTGAGGGCGCGGTCAGGACTTCTTCCTGCTTAGCGGTCCGGGCTCGGAGTTCCTCGAGCTCGATCTTCATCGCGAGGACCTGGGCTTCCCGTTCACGACGAGCGGCGCGGGCGTTAGCGTTGTAGATCTTATTCCGATCCTTGTGCTGGGCCCTGTACCACTGGAAGTACTCGGGTGTGCCAGCGGGGAAGCCGGACTTGTTGTTGGAACGCTTGGTGCGGTGGACCGCCTTGCGAATGAGTTTGATGTTGTCGAAGGATTCGTTCGTCCAGTCCTTGTCTGCCCAAACGGGGTAGAACTCGGATGGATCCCAGGGTTCGTGAGCCTCAGCGATAATCTGGAGCACGGGCATAGTAGAGCCGTCCTGTAGGACAACGAGCCGGGAGTTCGTCCAGCCGAGACGAGTGGTCGGTGGGTCTAGGACCTTGAGGTCTCCGATGAGCTTCTTGACCCTATCGTCTGTGATAGCAACACGTGGTGGCGCGGCCATAGCGGGCACCTTTCTGGGGGTAACCCCCAATGCGATCTTATGTAGGTATTATAACCCGGGAGAGATGTGGAAATCAACTGCAAAAGTTCCGTTGTATCCCATACCGAGTCCGTCGTGTAGTGCATAATGAAACGAAGGCACGGCTCACTCTAAGTCGTTGAGAACAAAGGAGATACGCTGTGCCCAGTGGGTGCCTGCATGCCTCGTGAGATATATAGAACGACACAACGACACAAAGGGGTATATATATATATATGTATTGTGAGTTGTACCCATTATATATATAGAGGCATCGATGCATTAAAGGGATACATTAGAAGTCCTTTGTTTTCAACGAGTTACGCTGAGCAGTGCCAACGTTTCATTATTCACTACACAGATGACACATTACGTTAGATGGAAGGGTGGACGGGTGACCTGGGTAGGGGGGCAAGATTCCGCCGTCGGGTGCTCGGCGAAGTCTCACACGATCTTGAATGCCAAACAGGTTACCTCGGATCGAGGAACGCCTGCGCCGGTGGGTGGGGTTAGGTCCAGGGCCAAGGGAGTCGGGTACGGGCCACGTGAGTTTCGTAGCCTTCCAAAAAAAAGCGGAGAGACACGAGTCTCTCCGCTGAAACGCTCAGAAGCTAGAGCTTGCCGCCGTTCTTCAGCTTCTTCGCAACGAGAGCCTTCGCCGCTTCCTCGATCGCCTTGAACCGAGGATCCGACTTCATGACCTCCTGGTACGCCGAGACGCGCATGTTCCGTCCCTTGCGATAGACACGATTCTTCGTGCCCTGCACCAGGTCGACCGCTGCCTGCTCCTCCGAGCCAACAGCCTTGATTGCCTCGATCAGATCCGAGTTCTTCACAGTGTAGTCAGCCATCTCTACCTCCTAGTGAGAGAAGTTTATCCTCTCTCTTCCATTACACAAACACCACATACACCAACTATTTCACCCCCTGTCGTCCGCTCAGTACGATGCAGATCAGCCAGACGATCGCGATCACGACCGTGACGCTGGAGAAAGGACCTTCGCCCCAGCCCATCAGGCCTTCCTCGACATCCGGAACGTGGTCTTGATCGTCTCCGTCACGCAGACTGCGGAGATCCGATGCGGATCCACAGTCAAGCCCTGAGAGAAGATGGCCTCGATGCGCTCCGGCGTCATGTCGCCGTCGCTGAAGAAGTGGATCTGCGTCGTCTTGTCGATGATCTCATCCGTCGAGACGAGTGAGTCGGGAATCACTGTCGCCTCACGCCAATCCGGGTTGTTGACCTTGTTTGCCATGTTAGAATCTCCTCGCTGCTGCGATTGCTGCCGTTGCCGTCCGAGTAGGCGTCCATCC
>Ga0137348_1000018_pt1 | contig 21238 bp, 28 predicted proteins | sample EasRivERMLT600_2_FD_102293 | JGI IMG/M metagenome (GOLD analysis project Ga0137348, IMG submission 102293) | Soil microbial communities from meander-bound floodplain in the East River, Colorado, USA - East River MetaG ERMLT600_2 | ecosystem: Environmental > Terrestrial > Soil > Floodplain ...
TCAAGGTGGAGTCACGGCGAACCAAAATATGCAGGCTAGATTGAGGATTCAGCAGAAGATTCGAGACTATCTCGATCCGGGGCTTGATCTTACTCCTTCAGAGAATGACATCTACATGCCCTTGATTGAGGAAAAGTATGGAAAGATGACGAAGCCTCAAATCTTCCAAAAGTATCAGGGAGATCCAGAGTTTCGAACCTATATGCAGCGACTCTTTGGTGGGGATGCTATTCCGAATTTGACTGATCCTCTTCGGTCCAAACCGGGGTCGACGCAAGGAGACGTGGGAGGTCCTCCTCCAGGGCATCCGACGGCCCGAAGGGGGACCCGCCCAGACGGGACGCCGGGGTGGTTCGTCACCAATCCGACGACGGGACAGAACTTCGAGGTTCAGTAAATGGCGCTAGTTCCAGTCGATTATGATCCGTTTGCGGAGGGTGGTGAAGGGGGCCAAGAGGCGCCACCCAACGTCCCCCTTGAAGCTCAAGCTCCAGAGCCTGTGGAGGCGTGGCCGCAGCCTGTTCCGTATGATCCCTTCAGTGGGCCGACCCCGGAATTGCAAGGGAAGTTGGTCCCTGTCGACTACGATCCGTTTGCCCCTCCGACGAAGAAGAAGGTTTCCTCTTCTCCCGACGATACGCCACTTGGTTATGTCGAAACGGCTTGGGAGGCAGGAAAAAAGGGCGTCAAAGAGTCCTTGAGGGATGTGGGAGAACTCGTCTCGGGCGTTGGCCGGATTGGGAATGAGGGTTTCTTCAAAGGGGCGCCGACGTTGGAGGAAGCGGAGATTCCGTCCCCCGTCGATCATTTGATTAATATGCCCGCTTCGCAGGGATACAGTGATCCGAAGTGGTATTTGGCCCAACTTGCGCATGGAATAGGGAGAGTTCCCCCCATCATTGCGGGGGCGCTCGCGGGAGGGGCGGTTGGTGGAACTCCTGGAGGGATTGCGGGCGCCGCGACAACGGGGGCTTTGGTCGGAGTGATTCCGGCCTATCAGGAAGCGAAGGCCGAGAATCTCTCGGACGACGACGCAATCTACAGGGCGTCTCTTGTGGCGGCAACTCAAGGAATGACGTTGGCCATCATGGGCGTCGCGGGGACGACGGCTTTTACTAGCACGGCGGCGAAGGCTCTTGCGGATGGGACGGTGGCGAAGATCATTCAGCACCCCGTCCGGGAAGCACTTGTTCAGCTTGGAATCGTCCAGCCGACGATTGGCTTGGCGGGGAATATTGCGGGCAAGGCGGTTCAGAGCAAGGACCTCTCCTTCGATGAGGCCGCGACGGGGGCTATCAATGATGTAATGCTCGGAGGGGCGTTTGCGAGCCCGATGCTTTATGCGAGTGCGAAGGCGCGAAGGGTTCCGGGGAAAGTGACAACGGAGCCTCCTGGGCCTGCCGTCGCGGGGAAGGGAGATCGGCTCCCTGTGGAGCGAACGGAGCTAAAGCCGGGCGAGACCGAGATGATTGGAGAGGGAGCCCCGGTTGAATTCGGAACGGGAATCCCTGAGAGTCAAGAGAGGCCGATTTTCTTTTCTGCCGTGGCGGACTTTGTTCAGCGAAAGGGTCCAGGGAGAGCTTCCGCCGAACAGTGGCTTGCAACGATCTCTCAGGCGCCGGGGGTGAAGGCGGAAGAGTTGACACAACTCGATCTTCCGAGTTGGCTCAGAGACCGTGATGGAAAGGTCTCGAAGGAAGATCTCCTTGCCGCCATCGAAGAGCGTCAGGTGAGACTGGAGGAGATCCATACAACTGATGTAGCGGACATGCCGAAGGGGTGGACGGAGATTGCAGGGCCAAATACTCGGTATTCGAATTATGTTCTTCCGGGTGTTTGGGAACGCTATGGAGAGTTGAAGCTTTACTTCCCCCGAGAAGAGCCGAAGTACATTGATCCGCACTTCAAGGATGTGGCGGGTGTTCCTGTGGAGGGTCTAGGGGGAAGACCGGGGAATGAAAATCTTCTGGGTTGGGGCCGTTGGACGGAGCGGCTCGATCGAGATGGAAAGAGGACCTTCAACATTGAAGAGATCCAAAGTGGGTGGCTTCAGCAGGGGAGGGAGAAGGGCTTCTCGGATAAAATTGAGACTTCGGCAGAACGAGAAGCAAGAAAACAGGCGGCCGTACAGGCTGTTACGACGCTCAATCCGGAGATGGAACGTATCATTCGAGCGAATGATCTTCTTGGATTCGACAATGTGAATCAAGCGCGGCAGGCGATGAGAGAGCCTCCGACGCAGTGGGAATGGAATTCTCCGACCGATCTGGCTTTCGCGCAGAGATATCATCAAGCCCTTCGACACTCCATTGAAACTTTTAGAACGCAAATGGAAGGTCCGGTTCCAGAGGCGCCTTTTAAGTCTTCGTGGCCGGAATTGTTCGTGAAGCGCTTGATGCGCTATGCGGCGGACGAGGGTTATGAGCGAATCACTTGGACGAATGGCGCGCAGCAAAACGCACGTTATCCGGGCCTGAAGCCGGAGCAGAGGGCGGGCTTGACTGAGTTTTATGACAAGATTCTTCCGAGATTGATGGAGAAGTGGGGAGGAAAGATGGGGATGGAAAGTGGGATGACCCACTTCAACCGCTTTACGGACGCTGTTTATTCGAGTATGAGGCAGAGGTATGTTGATCTTTCTCCCGCGGCGGGAGATCGGATCAAAATGGGCTTTCCGCTGTTCGATCAGCCTCCTCCGGGGGCTATATATGACTCGTTGCTTGATCCGGGAGGGGTGCCGAATCCAACTGAGGCGCCGCGGCTCGCGGAGGCGAGGCAGGGGGTCAAGCTTGCGCAGAAGATTGCGAAAGCTCTTCGAGTCGACAAGGATTTGACTTTTCAAATTGTGAATCGTCCTGATATTCGCAATTATGGAGAGTATCATCCAGGATCGAAGACCATTGTTGTCAACATTCATGGGCCGGGTGGCGCGGCGAGAATCGTCACGACGCTGATGCACGAGCTGGGCCATCACGTCATGTATACGCACTTCAATCATTTGTCGATTGCGGACAAAGCGGCCGTCATAGCGGGTTATGATGAGTGGAGGGCGAGGCTTGGACAGAACCCCGCGATGAGCGAGGTTTATAGAGCGAGATTCCCGGCGGCGAAGATGTTCGGTGAGCAGAGCGCCCAGGGAGGGGCGAATGTGACTCGTCTCACGGATTTGAGCCCTCATTGGCAAGAGTACATGGTGGGCTTTAAGGAGTACTTCGCCGAGCAGACCGCGCGGTGGGCCTCGACGAGCGAGAAGCCGTTGAGTATTGTGGATCGATTCTTCCAAGGGTTGGCGAAGGCTTTGACGTCCCTCCGGGAGTTGATGTCGAAGAGGTTCGGGAACTCCTTCGAGGCCGAGCCGAGCATGAAGAACTATCTCGACACTTTGATGCGCGATATGCCTCAGGTAGCGGAAACGCTCGAACAAGTGCAGATACAGAGTCTGAAGCAGGCCAAGGAAAGCTTCGCCGCCGCGGGAGCGCCGGAGACTCCGGCCGTTCCGATTCAGTCGGGGAGCTTGGCGGGAAGAGAAGCGGTGCGCGCCGCCGGTGCGGGACGCGAAGGCCAAGAAATGGCCGCCCATGCGGATCGGTGGCAGAAGTGGTGGAACTGGGGTTTACACCTTCTCCAAGTGGCGAGTGTCAATCCTCATATTCGGCCGCTTCAGATCTACACGGAGTTGGGGAAACTCTTCCAATTGATCGGGAATGGTGTCAAAGCGGAGTCGATGGAAACGCTACGCCACTGGCGCTTCACTCGAGCGGAAGATGAAGCTCTCGGGAAGACCTTTGACGACTATATGAATGGGCGCTTCATGCCCGAGGCGGAGAGGGCGAAAGGACTTCGCAAACCGACCCCGAAAGAGGTAGGTGATCTCTTTGCGAAGCATGGGCTGGATAAGCTTCCGGGGGCGAGGGCTCAGTTCAATCGAGTGTTGAGGGATTTCGACAATGTTTTGAACAGACTACATGATGTCCTTCGTCGAGAGGCTTTTAAGATCGACGATCTAGGCAAACAGGCCCAGGCTCTTGAAGCGGGAGATGCACGCATCGCGGATTTGCGCTCAAAGCCCTTCATGCCAGCCTTTCGTTTCGGCGACTACACTATAACGGTCTATACGAAGGATGAAAAGGTCCCCTATTTTGCGACCTTTCAGACTGGAAGGGAAAGGGATCGAGTCCTCAAAGAGATTCAGGCGAAATACCCCTCGACGGATGGGTTTAAGGTTCTTCCGGGATTTATGAACAAGGACGTCAAGCCCCTCATGGGAATGCCGAGTGCGATGTTGGCCTTGATTGATGAGAAGCTCGATTTGAGCAAAACGCAAAGAGCCGCCCTGAAGGAGCTGCAATACGACTATAGTCCGGCGCAAAGCTTCTCGCATCACCTTCAGCACAAGGAGCTGGTGCCGGGTTATTCGATGGACTGGCGCCGCGCTTATGCGAATTATATGCATCACTTTTCAAACTATTATGCGAGGCTCCTCGCTGTTGATCCCATGAGGGATATGATTCAGCAGACGAGAGATGAAGGCTTCAAGAGGGCGGATGCAACGAAGATCAATCAGATCGCAAACTTTATGAGTGCTCATCTTGACACACTCATGAACCCGAGAGCGGACTGGGCCACGGCACGGGGTTTGATGTTCCATTGGCATCTCGGCTTCGGGCCGATGGCCGCCGCGGTTAACTTGAGTCAGACTCCCGTGATCACCTTCCCCTTCCTTGGGGAGAAGTTCGGTTATGGGAAGAGTTCCGCCGCCCTACTCAAAGCCTCAACGGATAGGACGAGCTACTTCAAAAAGGGGACGCTCGAAGCGGCCAATTTGGGCGAGCAGAGAGCGCTCGGCGAGGGGATCAGAGAGGGTCTCCTCGCGGAGAGCCAAGCGCATGAGCTAGCTGGAATAAGCGAGGCGCGGAATATCGGTCGCTGGTTCGGCACACCAGGAGAGCGTGCTTGGACAAGCTTCGCCGAGTATTCCGCGTTCCTCTTCAAAATGGCGGAAGAGTGGAATAGACGCGTTACACTCTTGGCGACGTATCGATTGGGGATTGAAAATCCGAATGCGAAGTGGTTGACGGAGATCACGGATCAGAACAGCTTGCAGTTCTCTCGTTTGCTGCAAAAGGGGTGGAGTTCGACCGAGGCCGCCGCTTTTACTGCCGCGAAGGCGGCGGTGGAGGCGACGCACTACGTCTACTCTCCTTTGGCCCGGCCGAAGATGTTTCAGGGAAAGTTGGGGTCGATCTTCCTCTTCAAGAGCTTTTTGCACAACACACTGTTCCTTTTGGGGACAAATCCGAACATGGCAGTGAAGAGTTTGCTCATTCTCGGAGGAGTAGCTGGGCTTCAGGGCCTTCCTGGGATGGAGGACCTTCTCTCCATTGTGAAGGGAATAGGGCAGAGGTTTTTCGGAAGGGAGTTCGATGTAGAAAAGCAAGCGAGGCAGTTCATCTTTGATCTCACAAAGGGGAATGTCTCGGCTGATTTGCTCCTTCATGGAGCGTCCCACTATGGGTTCGGGATTCCCCAAGTGGCGCAGATGGCGGGGGTTCCTGTTCCTTCTGCCGATATGAGCCGCAGCTTGGGGATGGGGAAAGTCCTTCCGGCTGATGTGGGAAAGCTAATCGCCCCGTCGAGGGATTCGCCGAGGGTTGCCTATCAGGAACTGCAGAGAGCCTCGGGGGCTATGTTCGGACTCGGCTTTGGGATGTATAACTTCCTTACTTCAAGTCCGGTCAATCAGCCGGAATGGAAGAAGTGGGAGCTAATAATGCCGAGGGCGATGGGGAATGCGAGTTCTGCTATGCGCTACCTCGTGCAGGGGGAAGAGCGGAACAAACTCGGAGAGCCTGTTTTGCGCTTCGACCCGAAGGATTCGGTCCACATGGCGGAGGTTTTAGCTAAAAGTATGGGCTTCATCCCCACGAGGTTGAGTGAGAGGTGGGAGAATCTTCAAGCGAAAGCTGAAACGACCGCCTTTTGGGATTTGCGCCGGGAAATCTTGATGAGGCAATTTTGGAGCGTTTATAAGGAGCGAGATAAGGATGGAATCCGAGATATGACGAGGGCGATTCAGACCTTTAATCGAGATATTCCTCCGGGATTTGAAGGGAAGAGAATCACCAAAGACGGATTGAAGCAGAGCATTGTGAACAGACTAAAGGGACAGGCGAAAACGGAACAAGAGCTTCCGCGGAATCTGAAAAACATTGGCGTCTATAGAGAGATTGACAAACTGTATCCGGGAGGGCAGCTTCCTCCAGGTACGCTTGATGTGAGGAGGGTAAAATGAAGAACTTGAGCGTTTGTCTTGCGCTGCTAGGGCCGCTTTTGGTATTTCCAGGAGAGGCTCACGAACAGTTCAATGGAAAGCGGAACCAAATGGGCGAGTGGTGTTGCGGCGTCGGGGACTGCTTCGAAATGCCGAAGAGCATTATCAGTATGGACGGAAAGGGGTATTGGCTCTTCAAACTAGAGCATGTTCCGTTTGCGGAAGTCCAACCGTCGATGGATGGAGGCTTTTGGAGGTGCAAAAGGCCGGACGGAAGTCGGAGATGTTTCTTTGCGCCGCCTCCGGCGATGTAAGGGGGACATTGGGCGGCGTTGAATGGCCCTTTTTGGACTCAATGCCCCCCTCTCTGATTGGAGCCTTCCTCGAATGATAATCCACTTTGCCTTGTACGAAGGGTGGGCGACGCCCCTGGAGCGCCAGATTTGCTCCAAGTCAGACTTCAGCTGCTTTGATGAGGAAGTGGACGGACTTCCCATTCGAGTCGAAGGTGCCGATTCGATTCGCATGGCCTGCTCCTTTTAGAGCTTTTAGATAACGGTCGTAGTCCATTTGGGGTTGCACTTCCGTCCAGAGATCCTCTGAACTCTTAAGTGCACACCGACTTAGGACGCTGCACAGGGTTGCGATGTCCTGTGCTTCGTTCGAGGAGCCGATGAACTCAAAGACTTTGAGCATATCGGCTTCGAGTTCGAGAAGGTGGGCCTCGGCCTCCTGGAGATCATCGTCTGTGATGAGGAGATCGTCTCGCCTCGAAGCGGAGAGGACTATTGCCAGTTTGTGTAGATGGCTTTGCTTCCTCGCAACGTAGCCCGCGACGCGGTCTGAAGAGAGGTGAACCCCCGGACTATTACAGTGCTGGATGTACCAGTCCCGACCCCATAGGCGGGCGAATTGGGAGAGCTTCGCCTCTCCAGCGAGCTTCGAGATGTGGATCAAATCTTCCAGGAGGAGTTTCTCCAAGTCGTAGTAGTCCTTTTTGGGAATGATCTCGTCCGGATACGGAACTAGGTGGCGTTTTTTGTCGGCGAAGACGAAGAGGACCCTTGAGGTAAAGCCGGATCCAATGAACTCCTCGGAGAAATTTGCTCTAATCCAAGGAGGAGTTGTTGCAGCGATAATGTTGAGCCAAGAATTTGGGACCTCAATATCTCCGCTGCTTTTTGTTTTGTGTCGGAAGACATCACTTTGTCCGTCCCACACTCGGATAAGAAAAGAAATAAGTTGGCTGTCATCGCTGCGAAGGAACGTACCAAGTTCGCCAATTCCAATTGTGAGACACGACATTGGGATTGGAGGAGGAGGCTTTGCATTTCCTGTTCCTGTTCCGGGGTCATCTGTAGCTCCTGTTTGGGGAAGGGTGAGAAACTCTGTGGCGTCAGCTAGAGCTTGCCCAAGGGCTTGCCAAGTCATGCTCTCGGGACCGAAGCGGATATTCGGTACTTTGGCCAAGAGCCGCGTGCCGACTCCGATTGTTGTGCTCTTTGCAACAATTCCGGCGGGGGCGACGAGGACGATGTAGAAGTTGGGGGTCCAGGTGAAGCTCTGCATGTTGAGCCAAACACGGCGTCGAAGGGCGCCGGCAATGACGGAGACCCCGGTCCAGAAGTGCATCTTCTCCGGAGCTTCAGAGGCCGCCGTGAACTGGACATAGGCTTTCAGCCAGTCGTTTGGGAAGTGTCGAGGAATGGTTTTTCTCCTTTTTGGCAGCGGTGGAGGGAGTCAAACCCTCCCGAAGCACTCGACGACCTTTCGCGCGCAAGTCGTTTCGCTTCTGCAAGTCGGCCCCGCTTCAGGTGGTGAGGACGACGTCTTCGCAGTCGCCCCAACTCTTCGAGCTGGACTTGAGGCCCCATTGGATCACGAGGGGGTCCGGATAAGGGACTTCGTTCAAGAGGGAATCTTTGATCTTCCGAGTTTGGTCCGACTTCGAGTAAGGGATCTGGAAGACGATCGAGTCGTGGACTTGGATGAGGATTTCGGCCCAGGGGCACTCCTGTTCGAGTTGGAGGGCTCCGCGGAAACAGGTTTCGGCGACAGTCGATTGAGGACCCCACGCAACGGCTTCAGGTGCAATGGAGTCGATTCGATCGAAAAATATGATGCGGTAACCGAACGCATTTCGAACTGTCCGAGACGACGCCAGGGCGAACTGGACCCTTTTGTGCCATTCACGAATGCCTGGATGGAGAGAAAACCACCGACGTTGAAAATCTTCAGCTTCAAGTAGAGTCCACGCGATGTCTGGGTTGAGATGAAGTGCGCGAGGAGTAGCGAGATAGTTTGTAGCATGAACTGTTCGTTTGAGTTTATCGTAGAGAAGCCCTTTAGGCGTTCCCTTATCCGAGCGGTTTCCTGGAAGATCGCTATAGCGTTGTCCGAACATATCGATCGCATTCTTTTCGTGGATCTTAACTCCTGAGCGAAAGGCTTTTTTGAGGTCATTGTCGTCGGCCTCCCATGCGACCACCTGGGCATCTGCACCAGAGAGGTCGGCGTCAAGGATAAGGTAGCCCGGATCGGGGATGAAGATCTTCCGGACTCGTGGAAGCTTGTAGATTTGAGGTCCTTCAGGGGCTTCCATCAGAGGATCTTCCCTTTGAGGATGTCGAGGAGGGCGGGATACATCCACTTAGAGTGGTGGGGAGAGGAGTGTTCGATCTCTCCAATCACTCTGTTGATGATGACGCGGAGCCCCTCGACCTCGGCTTCCTTTAGCAACAGGTCTTGGCCGTTGTTCATGGCAGCTTGCGTCAGCCCTTCGCATTGGGCCTGCAGTCGTTCGATTTCGTCGGCGAGCTGCCAGACCAAATATTCCTCTGGCGGGCCGCCGAGGTTACGTGCGTAGTCGCGAGCCTGTTTTACGAGGTCCATTACTTGTCCTCCGCCTTCGTGCGCTGCTCTCTGATCGTCCGTTGGGTTGTCATGTATTTGTATTCATCGGGGAGTAATAGCGGGAGTACATCCCGGACGGCTCAACGGTGTGGCAGAATTTGCCGTCGCTACGTTCGCGGATCACTTCAATCCACGTGCCTCCAATCTCCGCATCAACGACCGTATACTCGCCTTCCTTGTGAAGGCGAATGCCCATCACAGGCACCGCTTCCCGCAGGTGTGGTCCTGCTAGAGCCGTCCGCAGCCGCTCGATCTCTTTACTCTGCTCGCCGTGTTGAGCTTTCCAAATATTGACGGTGGCTTGTAGCCGCTCGATCTCGTCTGTCAGGGCGGCAACTTCCTCAAAGTGGTCCATAGCGTCATTCGATGCGTCGTCCATCACTTAAACTCCTGTTGAGCCGAACCCCGCGGGGCCTCTGGGCGTTTTGGGAAGGTCGGAGAGGGCGATCTCTTCGACCTCGCGGAGGAAGGGGAGAGGGAGGATCAAGAGCTGAGCGATTCGATCCCCATGACAGACATGGTGAGATTCGAATGAAGTATTGACCAAAAGGACCTTCACCTCACCCGTGTAGTCTGGGTCAACAACTCCGGGAGCGTTTGCGACGAAAACGCCGCGAGCCGCCAAGCCGCTTCGGGAGCAGACGAGGAGAAAGCCCCCCTCGGGGGGAATGAGGACAAGCCCCGTGGGGATCATCGCAGTGGCCTGGGCCGGAATGATCTTCGATGAAGGTCGACCGCTCTCCGTTAGGAGGTGGGCCGCAATATCATAACCGACGCTGTTTTCGAGAGCCCTCTTGGGTAGGACAGCCTCGGGATGCATACGGTAGACTTGGAGAGTCTCTTTGGGCCAGTGTGGTGGACGGAAGATCATTCGTCAGACTCCCCTATAGGAATGTTTTGGAGGTTGGTTCCTCTTCCGAAGGCGTTTTCGGAAGAGGACCAGCGGAACGTCTTTGTGCCAGCGACGTTGAAGGAACAACGCATCCGATCACCCTGTTCGAGTCCGGCCTGAATGAAAGTGTTATGGTAGACCGAAATCGAGCGGCACTCGGCGAGAGTGTCAAAGACCCGAGTGTACTCGGGGTTCTTCCGCTTCAGCTCTTGGAGGGCCTCGAAGTCAATGGTGGGCTTCCCCGTTTTTCGATTCGTCTGTCCCATGAGGCCGAGGACTTCATAGAAGAGGAGCTTCTGTTGCGCAACGCTGTGCCACCATTGCTTTTTTGAGTTCTTCACGAGGTGAGCTACGAAGGATTGAGGAACAATGGATTCGAGCCAAGAGTGACGTTGTTGAAGAGCATCAGCTAGTTCAAAAGCGAGCCTCGCCCTTTCCTGACGGTCGATCAAAATGCCTCGCTTCATCATGCGAAGGGCGAGGCCCATTTTCTTCTTCTCCCAGAGCCACTGGTCGTTTTGCTTCGCAACAGAGATCAGGTTGCGGAGGACAGTGGCACACTCATAGGTTCGCAAAGCGTCGGTTCCCGAATACTGGAGGTTCCTCTGAAAGTCGGTATGCGTATCCCATTCTTTGAGGTCCTCCTTCCAATAGACGTGATACTTACAGTAGAGGGAGGAGAGGTAGTCCAGCCCCTTGGGTGTTCCGGGGAAGAGCAAATGATGCGCAAGCATGGTGTCGAAATCCAACTTCGGCTCGACTCCATGAAGGAGAAGGTATTGAGTGTCATAGAGGTAGTTCTGGCCAATGATTCGGACATTCGGATGAGTGAGGATTTTGTAGAGTGAAGAGAGGATCATAAGCTCTTGTTGAAGGGTCCAGTAGAAATCGAGCCCCGAAGGGGCGGGTTTTACGAGGGGAATAACAAGGGCCGTCGCGAGGCTGTCGTAGGGGCCGGTTGCGATGGAGTGGCAGACGATCTCTCCCGCGCGGGTCTCGGTGTCATGCGCTAGGAGGAGGGGGATTGGTGTCTTTTCGAGATGGGCGAGAAGGGATGTTAGGTGCTCCATAAGGGCGACAAAGGTGAGGTCGCAGAGGATGATCGGACCTGGAGAGGGGGACCAATCTTCCTTCAAGGCGAGGGGGACTCGGATTCGAAGATCATGAAGGGTTACTTCGCGAAGACTCCACTGACGTAAAATGGCCGCGGGATGAATGAGAGGGAGGAGTCGTATGTTATCTTTGAGGGCAGGAGAGAAAAGCATGGAGCCCCTCCAATTCATTATTCCTGAAGGGACGAGAAAGACCTCACCATTGTCTGAAACGGAGGAAGTTGAACAAAGGTCGGTCAAGGCCCAGAGGGCATAATTACCTCCCGCGATGATGAGCTTGCGCGGAAAGGCTTCGATTTGTTCTGTGAGGCGGTGGAGGGAGTCTCCCACAAAAGGGGTGGGGTGGAGTCCGCGAAGGACGAGATTTCCTTTTGCTTTGGGGAGGAAAAAACGAAAGGCGTCGTTGTTGGGGGGTTGGCGGTTGAAGACGTTGGTGAAGAGAATCTGAGTGGGATCAAGGCCCGCTTCGGCGATGAGGCGATCGAGTTCCTTTCCCGAACCTCCGACGAAAGGGAGTCCTTGCGCTGCCTCTTCAGAGCCCCAACTTTCCCCAACAAAAACAATGGGGGAAGCAGCCCCTCCCCGAGTGTGGGAGAAAAGAGTCATGTTGGGTTTCCTTTGAAGCCGGAAGAGAAGATCAATTGGATCTCTCGCTCCGGCCACTGCTCATGGTCACGGACGACTTGTTCGGCATTCGAACGCGGAAGGGTGAAGGTCATCGTCACGCCCTCGGGGCCTTTGTTCAGTTCGCTTTGGACGATTCGGATGAATTCACGAACCTCGTCTCGATTGATACAGAGTCGCATCACCATTGGCCTCCGGAGAACATGAGGAAGGGGAGGAAGATGAAAAAGAACGCTAGGATAGCGAACATGGTAATGAGATCTCCTTCCATTAGAGGGACTCCAAGGTTGCATCCTCGGGAAGGTCTCGGATGAAGCTTTGGTCGGAAAGCTCCGTCAAGTCCTTGTTTGCGTTGACAAGGGCAAGGTTGAAGGCGTCCGGGTCGATCTCGATCCCCAAGCTCTTTCGGTCGGCGCTTCGCGCCGCGACGAGGGCGGAGCCGCTTCCGCAACAGGGATCGAGGACGAGATCGCCGGGCATGGTCGCCGCTTCGATGAGAGCGCGGAGGAGGGCGATGGGCTTTTCGGGACCGTATTGGCGTTCGTGGCGGGGGACCCGGTTGAAGCGGAGGACGTCGACCGGGGCGTGGTAGAGGCCCCGTTCGCCTTTCCGGGCGAAGAGGATCCATTCCGTCGTGCGGCGGAAGCCTTTTCGTCCCCAGGGAGCGAGGCCTTCGCTGTCGCTCTTCACCCAGGTCAAAGGGGTTCGGAAAACGTCCCAGCCGGCGCGCTTCGCTGTTTCTTTGGCCCACACGAAGAGGTCGATGTCGGTGAAGAGAAAGAGATTTGCGCGATTCTGCGCGACCCGGAATCCCTCGGTGAAAATGGCTTGAATGAGTCTCCGGGCAGACTCGGGGGAGTCTTCGTAGTTGTGGTGGTGCACCGTGCGGGAACGAAAGCCAGCAGAACCAGCACCGATAGCATAGGGAGGGTCAGCAAGAATGAGATCGACAAAGCCACTTTCCAGTTGGGGCAGCACGGTGAGTGCGTCGCCTTGGCGCACCTCAGAAAAGGTGATAATGGTCGCTTGGGGGGTTCGTTTGAGTAGTTCCGCGGCATAGGCTCTCTCCTCTTTTTCGTAGACGAGGTGAAGCGCCTCAGTGGCGTTTCGGGCCTTTGCGATCTTCGGATCGGAAAGGTGAGGCGCGATTATGTTTGCTTCAGTTATGGCTTTATGCAGAGAAAGGAAGGTCTTTTGGGGACGAAGGGGACTTCCAGTTGTCGTTCCGCTTTCGACCAGTTCGCGAGCCGTTTCGGAAACGTTTTGCTTCGGGTTCTCTTGAAGCCGAAGGGAATGGATCTCAGCTAGAGCAGAGACTCGGTCGGGCCACGGAAGCTCTGCCCTCTCCGTATTTTCGTGTAGTTCGGCTTCCTTGACTTCGCTCTGGGTCATTGTCGACGTCAGTTCGAGTACGGGAACTTCCCCCGAAGTGATTGTTGCAAGGTTGCAGTAGAACCAAAGGCCGTCGGCTGCGATTTGGTCTATCGCTGCGAGTCTGCACTGTCCGGCGACGAGGATGAAGATCTCCCCTTTTTGGACGACGACCGGAGGATGAAGAAGACCAATGGAGAGGATCGAAGTGCGAAGCGCAACGACGTGGGAAAGGGGAAGACTTCGCCTCTGGCGTTGGGGCGGGATTTGAATCGAGGCGCGGGGGATTATCTTCACTTGTGCTTCTCCTTCTCTAGCTCGTCATAGAGCTTGATCGTTGCGTTGTAGAGGATGATGAAGCACTCTCCAGACCATTGAATGGGGTCCGACATGCGGAGCTCGGTTGGAATGCCGAGCTTGGGGTGAAGAGGGCGCTCGAGGAACGGTTTTCGCTGAGGCGAAGCCCCTTTTGGGGTTCGAGAGAAGAATTTCATAGGGATTCTCCGAAAAGAGGAAGGGGACCGAAATCCCCTTCCCAAGTTTCCCTCACCAGATCAACGGGAGGTGAGGGAGGGTTCGCTTAGGAAGAAATGGGAGCAACCTTTCGGATTTCGGCATACTTGACGTTCGGATCGACCTTGTCCGAGCGCTGGCCGACCTTGACCATGAAGGGTCCCTTTCCCCGGAGCTTTTGCACATTTTCGAAGAGGTTGCCCGCTCCGTTGAGGCCGGCGGCTGCCAAAAGGCGGCCGAGGCCGACGTTCTTTCCTTCGCTCAGGTCGAGCTGGCCACCTTCGGTAACGTCGAGCCAGTTGGTCTGAGGAATGAGAACCTTGTCCCGGCCGAGTTCCTTTCGGACCCCGTCGTCGATGATGGAGAAGAGCACAATGGCCTGAGGATTGATGCCCTTTGTGGAGTCACCGTCGCGGAAGGTGAGCCACTTATCTCCATCGTCAATCATGGCTTTGTAGTCGCCTTCGCGACAGACCTTGACGACGGTGGAGAGGGGGGTCGAGGTAGAGACGTTGAGTAGCGAATGCATGTCCATGTGGATCATGCTCCATGTTGGCTGGGGGTTTCAGGCTTGGGGACATCGCCAACAGAATGTCCCTTCCTGTCTTTGCCCATTCGGGCAAATTTCACTCCTCGAGGAGGAAAAAGGAATCGTAGTCGTTCCCTTTGTTCCAGGTGTAATTGAGATCTCGCATCCAAAGGATGAGGGAGTCTGGACAGGTTTCGACGACGATGATTTTGGGCCGAATGGAGGTGAGTACGTTGAATGCTCCGCGGAGGACCTTTTCTTCATCCCCTTCGAGGTCGAGGACCATCGCGGCAAGGCCGCGGAGGTTAGCGCGACCAAGGGAGTCGATAGAGATGGCTGGAACGGAAGAACCTTCCACCGTTTGGATGCAACCGATGTTCGTCTGGCCCCCAACGGGGAGGAGGTCGACCAACCCGGCCGTCTTGGAGAGGGCGAAGTTTGAAGGGATGATTCGGGGCGAGGCACAGTTTGCGACGAGACAGTGGAAGTTCGAAGGGTCCGGTTCGAAGGTCAGGACCTTGTCGAAGTGAAGGGACAAGAGCCAGGGATAAAGGCCGCAGCAGCCCCCGGCTTGAAGGACGAGCTTCCTTTCGTCAATGTTGGTGTGCATTCGGAGCCAGGTTTCGATGGGGGGCCAATACTCGAGAGGATGGGACCAGCCCCAGTGGTCCTCTTTGGGCCAAATCCAGTCGCGGTTGAAGGCTTCGCGAAGATTGAGCGGTTTAAAGGGATTTGGTATTCGAGCGATGTGCGCGAGCTGGACGTGGGGTTCTGTAGAAGCGCGTTTCATGCCGCGGCTCCGGAAAGGGCTTTGATTCGAGAGTTGTATGCGGTAATGATGGGGGTGAAGTCTGGAGGGAAGTCCTTTCCGACGGGAAGGGCTCTATTCTTGAGATCAGCTTCATTCGACAAAGTGGACCAAGTGAAGCCGCTTTCCTTTCGTTGGGAGTAGACAAAATCGCCGAAAAAGCGGGGGATCTTTGGGCCGAGCTTCGAGCCGAGGGCGGCGCAGACCACCTTGGAGGAGAGGGAGACTTCCTCTGTAACTCGGTCCAGATGACAGTTGCAGATGAAGTAGGAGGTCAAGTCCGAACAGAGCTTGTTGATGATCTGGTTCTCCAGGCTCATCGCTGTTCCCCATTCGCCTTGATGGGGAGAGGGCTTAAAGCCGACAGTATTCTGCAAACAGATGTCATTCAGGCCGGACATGGAGTCGAGCGCAATGGCCCAGGAGGGGCCGAGGACCTCAATCGGGCCGAGGTCCTTTCCGGTTCGTTGGTCGACCATGTGCTCGCAGAGGTCGAAGAGGACGCCGAGAGCTTTTTGCTCTTCGCGAGCGACGCCCATCTTCAAATCGCTCAAGTCCTTGTAGGAAAGAGTATTCGCTAATTGGCCCGCGTAGCGGATGGCCTTCCAGCCTGGGGTAGAGGGCGGGACGTAGTGCCAATGGAGGAGGTTTAGGTCTAAACCGGCCTTGGTCACGGCGTCGACGAGAGAGTCAACGCCACCAGGTTCGGTGACGATGGAGAAGAGCTTTACGCCGCTCTTCAGGATGGTCGAAAGGGCGGTCGTTTTTCCGCTTCCCGGGGCTCCCATGACGAGGACGGAAGGCGGTCGTAGTGTTTCGGTGAGGGCCATTTTTTTCTCCCAATTTGGTAGATTGCGAAAGAGTTGCAAGCGCAGGCGATGGAGAGGAAGATAAGAGAGATAAAAACCGAGGTGGTCATGGTTGTTTCCTCTTCTTCATAGAGAGAGGAACAATGCCTCCTTTGAGTCGAAGGCCGAGCCGCTTTGCCTTTCCGGAGATCGTGCTGCGGGTGAGACCGAGGATCTTCGCGATCTGGGAACCGGAGAGACCTTGGTCGACAAGAGCTTGGAGGAGGAGAGTCCTCCGGGGGCTCCAGGCGTTGCGGTACTTTAGGGAGGAGGTAGTGCTTCCAAGGGGGCGGATCATGGCGTTTTCTCCAGAGAGGGTTCTCCGACTTTGACTAGAGAGAGGAGGGATGCGGAAGTGCGAAGTGCCCCCGCGAGGGACAAGCCGTGTGGTGGAACAACCGGATCGACGGTCAGAGGATTTTTCTTCGTGGGGTCCCAACGGGACACTTCGTAGTCCGAGTTAAACATGTTCGGGTCGCTGGAGGTGCAGCGGTCCCTGAAGGCGCAACCCCCGTATTGCGTGCAGGCTTCGGCGAAGTCAAAGCCAAAGCCCTTTCCGGGATCGGAGAGGGCTTCGCCTTTCTTCCAGCACTCAACCAACCGCTGAAGGTTTAGGCGGAGCTGGTCCTCCCAGCGTTTGATGAGGAAATCGGGATAGAGCTTCTCCGCCTCGACGTGGCGAATTTCAGTCTGAGTGAAGATGGTTCCTCGGACGAGGACCTTGTTGCACTTCAGTCCGCTTCGGGTCAAGGCCCAACAGTAGCCGAGGAACTGGCCTCGGAGGTTCCACTTGTCGGCCCAATCCGACTCTAGTTTGCCCGCCGTTTTGTCGTCCTTGACGGTGATTTGACTCCCGTGGCGGCCCAACATGTCGGCGCGGCCGACGTAGAGGAAGGGTTCACCAGAAGTGGGGTGGAGGGGAAAGCCCTCATTCTCTGGAAGAGGGATGGCAAAGCTGAACTCGACGGAAGGGGTATTCCCTTCTTCGAAAATGAAGGGTTGGAGGGGATCCTCCTTTGGGGGATATTTGTGGAGATAGGAAATAATGCCCGCCCAGATGTTGTCCTGCGTCTTGGCCGTTTTCTTTATTATCTGAAAGTCGCCCCACTCATGGAGGAAAGTCCCATAGGCTTGAGCGATGGCGTGGTCGTAGTCGAGGCCCTTCTCCCAGAAGGCACGGTAGAAGGACTCAAGGGCTGAGGCAAAGCAGCCTCCCGCGTGAAGGTCGATTGACAAAGCTCCAGGGCGAAGCCCTAGGCAGAACTCGGCGAAGAACTTCTGTTCACAGGAAGAGAATGCTGAACGCATCGTGGAGTCGATGTAGGCTGGAAGGATAGGTGATCTGTCGATTCGCATGAGGGTTTTCCTTTTTTCCTTTTTTCCTTCTAGGTGAGATAAGCCCAGAGCAAAAGGATCGCAATGGGAGTTAGGAGGACGAAAAGATCGAAGCGGCTCATTCGACTTCCTTTTGGGGAACAACCCTCCATTCGGTTGATTGGGTGAGGGCTTTGATGGGAATGCCTCGCGCGAAAGGAACGGCGTGAGGCTCGGTGATGTGCATGTACCAGTAGAAGCCCTGGTAGAGTTGTTCGAGGACGTCGCCGTTCCAGCGAAGCTTGGCTGTCGGTTCCCAGTCGGTGGTTTCACTTGAGGAGTTCATGGGGAAACTTCTCCTTCGATTAAGAGGCACTGGAGGTGGGAGATGAGGTCCGAGATCTGTTTGTGCCAGAGGGAGCTCTTTTCTTCAAGGGAGCACTTTTCTTTTTCGAAGGCGTTATTTAGCTCAATCGCGCGTTCTCGTAAGATGAGTTGCGCTTCGACAAAGCGCTCCGGGTTTCGTTTGATGGATATTCCGGCCTGGGTGAAGATTTCCCTCGCCGTCTCTTCAAACAAATCGTCGGCGCTCATGAGGAGGGGTCCTGAAGGGATTGGAGGAGGTCATCGACCAGCTTCACGGGCGGCCCGTTTACTTTGAGGGCGATTCGCTGAAGGAGAGGGAAAGCCGCCCAAAGGTCATCCCCGATGTCGTCTTCGGAGGAGGTTCCAGGGCGAGTCAAGTGGACGTGGACGAGTTGTTCTTTAGGAAACTCCCGCGTGAAGGGACGAATGTCGCCCAGGAAGCGAGTGTCATCGAAGATGAAGTGTTGATACCAGTGTTCGCTGGAGAGGACTTCGCGAAGGGCGAGTTCACCCATGGCGTCGGGGCCGTGCAGCTTTCGAAGGAAGAGGCCAAAGGCGATCAGCCAATCGCGGCGGGTGAGAAGGACTCCGTCGTGGCGAGGTATGAGGGTCGGTTCGAGCTTTTCTTTTTCGAGGGTGAGGTCGAAGGGACAGATAGAAGAAAGAAGGTCATCCATGTGAAAGGTGGCCAGGTAGGCGTTGCGAAGGGGTTCGGCGAAGCTACAGCGGAAGGAGAACTCGACCTTTTGATGAAAGGCTTTGGCGAGGGAGGTTTTACCTGAACCCTTGTCGCCGGAGAGGAAGATAACTCGGGGGAGGGTCATTTTTTCAGCTCCCTATTCCAGACGAGGTCAGAGATGAAACTCTGAAACATCCCCATGAGGCCGTGGGGGGTTTCTCTATGAGGTGTGATAAGGTGGTGGAGAGCGTGTTCGACGTTACGTTGTCTTTGGAAGGTGAGCTTGGCCATTCGAGAGAAGGAACGAAGGACCTCGATGTCGGGGTCGATTTGGGTTGGGAGGGAAGTCTTCTGTTCGTTGTAGAGGTAGGTGTAGAGGGCCTTTTTCATGTCGGGATCGAGAAGAGCAAGGCGGACGGCCGCGTCGTGTTCCATTGTGGGAATAAGGGGTTCCTTATGCCAATCTTTGCCTGGGCGCGCTTCGGGGCGCGCTTCGTGCGAAAGGGGGATATTGGTCTCAGAGAGGGCTTCCCTCTTCGCCATACCTGCGAGGGAGCCGGCTCCGAGGAGGGAGGAAAAGCCGCGGCGGGAGATGGTCATACGAAGAGGTCCTTGCGGAGGATGACTCGGGCGCGGAGGTCGCCCCAGGTGCCCCAAGAGGAGCCGTCTGGAGGCATGGCGAGCTGATTCAGGACGGCGATGTTTGGGTCGTCGCTAAAACGTCCCCAGTGGTAGCGGCCGATGGCGAGGTCGCAGACGTCGCTCAGATATTGGCCGCAGGCGCAGTCTTGGGGGTTGACCCAAGAGTAGCGTTCCTTGGGGTCCTTTGTGTCGATATAGGCTTGGATCGACGCAAGGGAACAGGGACGAGTGTGGGGATTGTAGAGCATGGAAGGGTCTCCTTTCAAAGCATGTCGAGGGAAGGGGCACTTCTTCGAGGTGAAGAGTCGGTTCGGCGGGAGATCGAGGCTCGATCCCGAAGGAGGCGAGAGATGCACATCAACTCCCGGAGGACCTCGTCCGGGAGGTGGGTTCGGGGAGGAGTTCCGATCAGTTCGGCCCGACGGGAATGGAGGGCTATTGTTTCGAAAGAGTTTAAGTGGAGGAATTCATCCTTGACGTTTGGCATTTTGCAGTTCCTAGGTCAGGTTTGGATGCCGCGCTCTTCGAGCCAGCGCTGGACGAGTTTTGTGATGATCCAACTGCGTTCGGCGTAGCGGGGCTTTTTTAGGACCGGGTCCCAGAGCTGCTCTTCCAAGAGGGCGTTCAGAGTGGCCGGAAGGTTGACTTTTATTTGTACGTACGGCTCTCTATGGGTTCTACGAGGCATGGAGGGCTTTCTTCAGTTTGCGGAGGGCATTGCGGCGCGCGGCGCGGTAGGTTGAGGAGGGGCGGGGAATGCCCTTTGTCCCTCGGCGCTTTTCGGGTTTCACTTGAGGAGACCAGATCATTATTGCTTTCCTGAGTTGAAGTCGGGGCCGAGGGTGGAGGTGAAGAAGAACTCATCTTCAGTCTGAGGCAGGCTTCCACCCCATACTGGGAGGAGATCGTCCCAGCTTCGGGTTAGCTTGAGAGGGAGAAGTGGAGGGGCCAATTGGCCCTGGGGCATCATGAAGATGGTGGGAGAGCGAAAGCCGGAGTAGTTGAATTTGGAAAACAGGTCGAGAGTCTGTTTGTTCGAGGAAGTGATTTGACCTCCGAGGCATTCGATGATCCAGGGAGCCTTGGCGCGCGAAGCGCGATGTAAGGCGAAGCAGAGGGACCAGGGGTGGAGTTCGTTCAGGGCATGGTTGGAAGTGAAGAGCTCAATCCCTTCAAAGGGTTCGGTCATCCACTTCCACCAGGGGGTGTGAGCGTGTTTGTCGGAGATCAAAAGTCTCTGCCAAAGGGCGAAGCCTTGACAGACTTCGACCGCGTGGTAGGAGTAGCCTGTTTCGTGCAAAAGGGCGCCGAGGTAGCCCGAGCCGGGGCCGAGTTCGAGGATGACGTTAACCTTCGACTCAAAGGAGCGGATGGCACGGAAGGGCAAAAAGGCTCTGAGCAAAGAGGAAGCGGGAGTGACGAGGCGGTCACAGTGACGCTCTGTTAGGAACTCGACCTTTTCGACAATGATTGTGAAGAGACGGAATTCTTCTTCGGTTAGGCCTCCGCCCAAAAGGTCAAAGGTTGTCCGCGAACGCTGTTCCTGCATGGCGTCGGCATACTTCCAAAGCTCTTTGATGGACTCAACCCGAGTGGGGTAGCCAAGACGGTCAAAGACAACGCTCTGCGAGGCTTCGATGATCCGATTAGGGAGAAGAGAGAGGGCCTTCTGCTCTTCTAGGTCGTAATCGAGAAGGAGATTCATGAGGGAAACCTGTAGGGGGTGAAGGGCCATTTGCGTCGATAGGGTATAGCAAAGGGGGCCATAAGGCAAGTTGTTTTTTTCGACGTCCTGTAACTTTTTTCGTCTTCTTTAGTCTTTGAAATCTTCTTTGACATCCTGAAAACGCCACCGACGCCGAGGGGCGTCTCGCACGTTGGAGACAGGTGTTCCTTCGTAGATGTGGTCGGGATTGATGCAGGCTCGAGATAGACAATCTCGCGTATGGCACATATGAGCTTTGGAAGACATCGGCCTGCCATGTTTTAATTCCCAAGCATAACGACCAAGCCTGTAGCACGTAGCTTCGGCGTGATAGACAGCATAACCACTGGCGGTGTAGCCGCGCCAGATCCAGCAACCTCCATCGAGATAGCAATTAGCCTTCAGGCTGAGGAGGGTTGGCCATTGAACTCTCAACGGTTTTTTGTGAGCCATTTTGGGACCTCTGAGGGGAAAGGGTCCATTTGATCTTGCGCAATAGCCCCTTTCAGTTTCTCTTCGTTCTCCCGCTGCATAGAGAGGCGCTCGAAGGCACCGATGATGAAGGCTTGTTCGTAGATTTCGTTGAGAGAGGAAACTTCCCTCTCTCGGCCCTGGATGCCGTCGAGGAAGCCGGCCCACCACGCTTCAGAA
>Ga0137348_1000019_pt1 | contig 20702 bp, 37 predicted proteins | sample EasRivERMLT600_2_FD_102293 | JGI IMG/M metagenome (GOLD analysis project Ga0137348, IMG submission 102293) | Soil microbial communities from meander-bound floodplain in the East River, Colorado, USA - East River MetaG ERMLT600_2 | ecosystem: Environmental > Terrestrial > Soil > Floodplain ...
GACCAGAACAGTCTGATGACTGAGTTGGCTCAGATACTTGTTACGAAAGGAAAGAAAGCGTGGAAGCTGTAACTACTAAGCAGTTGGTAGCCAAGCTGCAAATTGCACATGACGCCCAGCCAATAGAATTCAACAACAATTTGATGTTGGAACAGTGGCGTCATGTGCAAGAGTTGCTTAATCTCGCAATGATTAGGCTAGAGGAACAAGACGAACAGATTGATAGATTGCATCAGTATATGGAATCTATCAAGGGTCACATCAAGGCTGCATGGAACATGTTGTAATGGAAGACACTAACAGACCAACGTGGGAACAGAAGAAGTACATGATAGAGATGGAAGCCGCTGGGCTTCTGTCTCCTGAGTGTGCTACGTGCAACGAAACCTTTTATCCAGCAATAAAGAGAGGACAAAGAATCTGTGAAGTATTTGCACCAAGTCACAAGCCGAGTGATAGGTGTCAGTCAGGTAAGCATCCACATTGCACGTGCGATACGTGTTTTTGAGGTAACATGACCAGAGTCAAAGAGCTTATCAAGTTCCTTGAATGCATGCCGCCAGACATGCCAGTGGCATTCAAGATACACAGTGAGGCTAAGACATTAATGGTGGAAGACATAAGCATAAAGAGAATGCAACCACCAAGGTCAGATGGATGGATTCATGAGCCGTGGAAAGGTGAACCCAAGTTAGAAGAGATTGACTATCTCTTATTTCCAGGGAACTAAGTAATGCCTAACATCAAAGCAGTAACGATAGGCATGAATAAGTTCTGCGGTCCAGCCGTTCTTTCGATTCTAACTGGACGCAGCACTGATGATTGTGCTTATACAATAAGCCGCATTAACGGACACTACGATGTGCGTGGTGTTATGTTAAGTGACTTGTTGAAAGCCGCTGACAAACTTGGATTCAATAGCGAGTTAGCACCGTCAGGTACAAGTCTATTTGGCACTTTCGTTCGACTCAGCAATTCAGACGGAATGTATATCATAAGCATTCCAAATCATTTCATTGTCATTGAAGTGATTGACAAGAAGATATACCTCTGTGACAACCATACAAAGGAGCCAATTCCTGCTGAATCTTCAGCTAGAATGTCTCAGAAAGTAGAGATGGTTCACAGAGTATGGAAGAAGCCGGTTCCTCCTCCACCTTCTACGCCAATTCTATTGCATACTTCGATAAAGCTGAGTCACACAGCAACGGCCATTGACATTGAAAGGTTAATGGAATACGTAAACCCAATGGATAATAGAACAGAATATATTGGAGAGATTAAGGCTAGAGACGAGAATGAACTGATGGCAGTTCTTGACAAGTTAAAGAGTCTATGGGTAACGCTGGATTTGGAGAAGTAATGAGATTCACTCGATTGTATTTCCACATTGGAGATGATTATTACTACGAAGTATTAGTTATCTACATGAGATTGGTGAAAAATGGTTAATCAAGAAATCACCGTGGCGTTAGAGCTGGCAGACAAAGCCGTTGCCCGTAACAGATGGGCGACGCTTCACGTAGATAGTAAAGAGGTTACATTGGTAATTGGTCCAATGAACTCACGAGGCGAGCGAGAACACAAATCAGCTACATACAGGTTCTACACGGATGCGGCTGGAATCGTTCATTACAACACGTACGCACATCCATGAGTGATGTACAAATTGCATTCTGTTTGGGATTAGCTTGTGCTTATATTCATGTTTTTATTCAGATTTGGTTTAGGACAAAATAATGAATGCACTAGCATTAGCAGCATGGTTAGCATGTCAGTCATTTGATGCAACTACAACTACAGTTGCACTGAGACGTGGATATGCTGAAGGTAATGTAATTATGAGTAAAGGTCACATTCCAATTCGTATCAGTATCAACATTGGAATGTTACTTGCATATCGCAAGACAAAGGCTAAGGTAATTCCAATCACTCTAGCCGCTAGCGGGTGTGCAGCAGGAACGTGGAACACTTATCAGATGAGAAAGGATAAGTAATGGAAAAGGTAAACATAGTCATGGACATGTCACAGTTTGACATGTTCAGGCTATGCGAACAACGATTTCACAATAGATACAATCTAAACAAAACTGCGCCGACAAAAGCAACACAGTTAGACCGTGGCATTCTCGTACACATTGCAGCTGAAACATACTACGAGATGCTAAAGGATGGAGCTAATTATCAAGATAGTGTGACAGCCGCTCTTAGCAAGATACGACAAGCTAGCGTCATATCGACAGACTTAGAACCTGAAATGGTTAACAGAGTCATTGATGTGATGGAAGAGTATTTCGACCATTGGCGAGTAATTGACCAGAACCTACACATTGTAGCCGTTGAACAGCCATTCTTATACTTGCTACACGAGGATGAAGAAATCAAGATTCATCTAGCCGGTAAGATTGACATCATCACTAGCGACAATCAGTACGAGAATAAGCCTATGGACCATAAGAGCTATGACAGGTCTTATGAAGTCACTAGGATGAGCAATCAATTCAAGAATTACTGCTATGCTACAAAGAGTAATTTCTTGGATATCAATCTCATAGGCTTTCAGAAGACACTCAAGCCGCATGAGAAATTCAGACGTGTTCCACTCAGCTATGACCCATACATTCTAGAAGCATGGAAACAGAATGTTATTAAGGTTATGTATCATTACTTGACTTGCGTAGCTGAAAATTCGTGGCCTTTGAATGAAACATCATGTGATAAGTTTCACAGACGTTGTGAATACTTTGGACCATGTGATGCTAGCGGTGCAGAAGCTAAGTTCTACAAACTCAACGCAGACTTCATCACTGTAGACCCTTGGGACGTATCAAAGGTACTACGTAAAGCGTCTGAGGTTCTCAATGATGAAATCAAGAAGAAAGAAAATCAATCAGACAGCAGCGTTCCAGACAATCCTAGTTAATCAAGTAGAGGTTGTCTATAATGGAATCATTATTGGGCATGGTCTAGCATATTATGATGGCGTGGCTATGTTAAAGCCCGACATTGTTAGTTTGACCGGAGGGTGTCTTCCGGTAGAGACTTATCTACTTCGATTCACAGATGACCCACGTTTGGCTATACTACCGGAGAATGTACAATGAAGATAGAACTTAGTAAGACTAGATACACTCATATTGAGCTGGATGAGAAAGATATTATACAATTTGTAAACACGTACCATAAAACAAAGATGATTCCAGATAATGCTGTTATAAGATTTTACACTAAGCAGGGACATTATTATGATATTAGTGATGAGTACCCAATAATTATTTTCTTTGAAGAAAAGACAGAAGAGAAAGATGGCTAAGGCGCAGAAGCATACGCATAAACTCAAGAGACATCGTTATAAGACGGGAGTAGCGGTATACTTCTGTACGATGGAAGACTGTCATTTCAAGATAGAAGTTGCATTAGCTTTTGGTAAAAGAGCATTGTGTAACCTTTGCAATAATGAATTTATTATGACTGAATATCATTGTAAATTGGATAGGCCACACTGTGATTCTTGTAGTAAGAGAAAGGTAACTGGAGAAGATGGAAAGAGTCATTATGTTAGACCAAACACCATTCCAGTCCTTACTTCAGTGGCTAACGAGAATAACGAGGACTTGCGTTCACGTCTTAATAGTATTGTTTCACCTATTGTCGATGAAGATATTTAGGTGTAAACACAACGATGCACATAAATGCCATGCAGATGGTTGGGTTTGGCTTGAGTGTGATGAGTGTGGCTGGCGAAGTAACGGCTGGAGAATATGATGAGATTCCTGACAAAGTTGATATTACTAATAGACAATTTTGATTTAGAGAAGGCTGAAGAACTTTCAATAGAAATACATGATGCTGAAGCATCTGGATATCTTCTTTACAGAAGAGAAGATAAATATTGGTTAGAGTTAACAGATATGATTCAAGCTGAATATTCCAAAATGAGGAAAAAGAATTGCCTTTAGGCGTTCCATTCAAAGATGCTGCTGGTAAGAAAGGTTCTAACCAAGCCGTTAATGCTCCGACAGCAGAGACTAATTTAACTGGTAAGGGCGAACGCTCAATGCGTAGAGTTCCGCAGCTTATCAATTGTCAATTTAAAAACGGCGGGTTCAGTCTTAAACTAGATAATGTTATTGGTCCTAGAGTAAGAGTTAAGAAAGTCGATATGGTTCGGTTTGCTAATTGGATACTAGCCGCTGTTAGGAGAGACAAATGAGTAGAGAAGACCATATTGCATGGTGTAAAGAACGTGCCATTGCAGAGGCTAGATTTTATCCAGATAAGCCTTGGCAAGGCATAATCTCGATGATGTCTGATTTGAGAAAGCATCCAGAAACTAACAATGAAACATTGGTTTCACTGTGTGCGATGCAGATGATGATGAAACCTAAGATGTCTCTACAAGAGGTAATCAACTTCATCAACGGATTCAACTGATGAAAGCTAGTGATATGATTGTCGAGGGTCAAACCTCGCTTTTATTCAAAGCTCCATATGGTCACGGCAAGACACTAGCCGCTGCTACATTTGCACTTGATGGACCAATCTGGCTAGCGTATTGGGATAAGAAGAAACCTATAGAATTAGAGAATTATTTCTACAAGATAGTCAAGCGACCAGACTTGCTTGAACGTATAGACTATGACGTGTATGGAGCACACAACGCTCACGAATATCTTAATAAGCTAATACAATTATCTAAAGACTGTCGTTATACTGCAATCATTAATGATTCAATAACGCAGATGACCAGTGGAGCCGTTAACTGGTCGCTCAACTTCAACGACACGCGTAAAGGCAAAGATAAATTAAAGATTATTCCAGACTTCGATGAGTACAAGGTTGAAACTAGTTTAGTTACACAGTCATTAGATATCTGTCGAAGTCTTCCATGTCATGTTATCTGGACATGCCATCCAGTTCCATCAATTAGGATTGAAGGCACTGGAGCTAGCATGAAAGTAACAAAGACAAATCCAATTGTAACATACGGTTCTAAGGTAGCCGGTATAGTCCCTGGCAATTTCAGTGAGATATATCATTTTGCTAAAATTAATAGCTGGGACAGCGCATCTGGTAAATCTACAACTAGATACGTTGTAGATACTGATGCTGTTGGTGATGACTTTGCTAAAAGTAATATTGGTCTGACTGGTCAGATGGATATTACTGATAGAATGTTCTATGAAGTGTGGAAAGAGAAACTTTCCGCACATAGAGCGGAGGTGAGAAGTGAGATAAAGAAGAAAGAAGAGACACCATTTAACCCATTTGATAAACCAACCGCAAGCTCAGATGTAAACCAAACAAAGTGGAGAACCTAACATGCGTGCTATTCTCACACCAGATGACCTAAAGAAAGGTGATTTGGCAGAGGTTGGCTGGCATCCAGCAGAAATCGTTGACTACGATGAGAGCAACGCTTCTGAAGATGCCAAGAACCCTGGCAGCACAAACTGTAATTTCTATTTCAAGATTATTGATGGACCAAATAAGGGCCTTACTGCCAAACGTCTATTCAATGAGACAGCACTTGGATTCGGCAAGAATCTGTGGAAGACTCTTGCATTTCCGTATGATGCTGTAAAAGGATATGAGTTGAGTACCGAATTGTTCAAGCAGACAATCGGTAGCAAGCTCAAAATTTATATTAAACGTGGCAAGAGCAACCGTGGTAACGAGTTCAACGACGTTACCGACTTTATGCCACTAGCGTAGTAGTTAGTTGCTGGTCCAGAGTGTGGTGCGGTGTGGTGAACGAGTAACTAGTTGGCATGTCAGCTATGCGAAATGTTCTAAAGCACCAAGACCGCCGAGTCTAACTGTACTAGGACCGAAAGGCTTCCACCTTGGGCCAGCTTTTTCTTTAGGAGAATTAAATGCCTGTTACCAGACAGAACATCGAAGATGCATTAGCACTAGCAATTGATGACGAGGCTATGTCAGACGACAATATTAGAATATATGAGATTGTCGGTATTACCAAGAGATTTGCCGGATTGATGGCAAAACTAGAAGATGAAGCTGAAGAAGAAGATGATGATGTAGATGATGATGATGATGATGATGATGATATTGATGAGGAAGACGGCAAAGGGTGAGAGCACCTCCAGTTAAACAGAACTGGATTGATAGATGCGTTGACATTCACAAATTTCACATTGAACAGTTAAAAGCTGAATCACATTGGACGATTGAGAACACAGCAACGGCTCTCAATCGTTCAACTGGTTCAATATCAGAAGATTTATTACTAGCTAACTGGCTCAAAACACACGACAAACAAATACGACGTTGTAGTTCAAGAAGAGATGCTCTTGCTTGGATACGTGTGCGTCAACGTGAGATGAGATTAGAAGAGGTTGATTTATGAATATAGATTTCAATCGAGATGATGATGTAACTTTATTACTTAAAGCATTAGATGGTGATGAAGAAGCCACTAAGATGTATTGTGGTTCGTACAAATTAGTGATGATTACTAGTAGCAGTGGAATGTATAGGACTAAAGAGTTACGTCCTGCATTTGTAGAAATTAAAGAGTATGTTGGTAGGTCTGTCTATGATAAAGACGGATTTCTTATGCCAGTATTTTGGTCTTTGCCAAGACTATAATGCCTAAAAACATTCTATATTTAGTTATTTGGCGTAGTGGACATGAAGAGAAAATATATGTAGAACATTGGTTAGAATTTGTTGAAATATTATCAAGATATGTTGAGAGATTGGGAATTCCAAATTTAATCTATAGAAAAGAATAATGCCTAGATACGTAGAAGGTATCGGACCGCTAGAGCCAGACCTAATGGCTATAGGTGAAGCTCCAGGTAGTCATGAGCATTTAACAGGTATACCATTCTCAGGTCCAGCAGGTGGCTTATTTGATGATTGTCTAGTTAAGGCTGGTATACGTAGGTCTGAGATTTATATAACTAATGTATCTAAGTATCAACCACCTATGAATGATATGGATAAGTTACATTTAATAGGAGTAGATTTAGACCAGCAAGCCGAGTTGCTATGGGAAAATGAAATAAGAAAACTCAAACCTAAATGTATTCTAGCTATTGGTCGCTATGCAATGCGAGCCGTTATGGGCTGGCAGATGCACGTAGAGAAACAAGACGCATATCCAATTACAAACTATCGAGGTTCAATACTAACGGCTAAGGATGGTGTTACAAAGGTAGTTCCGTGTATACATCCAGCCGCTCTGTTCAATCGCGGAGACAAGGGCGGCTTAGAATACACATATCTAAAGCTAATAGAAGCTGATATAGCACGAGCCGTTGAAGAATCAAAGACGAGAAGCCTTAACTTACCAGATAGACAGATAGATGTCTGTCATAACTCACTCGATTTGTTCAGGTTCTTTAGCAAATATGAAAAACTTGATAAGGCTACCACTGATATTGAATCTATTAATTGTGTTCCTGTATGCATCGGTTTTGCTTTCAACAGGCATCATGCAATTTCCGTACCGCTTTTGCGGAATATTGGTAAGCATAAACTTACTGACATGGGTGACTACGAAATGGATGAAATATGGAGATTGATAGACCAACAATTAAGACGGCTAAAGTTGATTGGTCAGAATATTAAGTACGATGAATTCAAATTAAATCTATTAGGATTTGAACTACCAAACGTCGTGTCGGATACACTGATAAAGACACGAGTTATTTTTCCTGAGTTGCCAGAGAAGAAGTTGCATGTTCAAAGCTCACTCTGGACCAGAGAGCCGTACTACAAAGAAGAAGGTAAAGAATTCAAACTTGGTAAGAGACCAGTTGAACAACTATTCAAATACAATGCTAGAGATTGTGCTGTCACACATGAAGTAGATGAGGAACAAGAAGATGACCTCATCTCTATGGGTGAAACCTATAATGTACCGTTAAGAGATTACTATTATAACTATATGATGAAGAAGCACAAGTTCTACATGAAGATGGAGAGCACTGGCTTCCGAATTGATATGGCTCGTAAGAGAGAACTAAGTAAGAAATATACAGAGATGGCTAAGGTTGTCCATGATAGGATAACAGCCGCTGTCGGTCACGAGGTGAACGTTAATAGTTATCCACAGATGTTCATGCTGTTATATAAAGAATTAAAGTTTAAGGCTATGAAGCGCAATCCAACTAGTGAAGAAACAATAGTTGCGCTGTTAGGAAATCATGCGAAGACAAAAGAGAGGAAAGATATCCTCACCGACTTACTTGAAGAGAGAAGAACTAGAACGCAAAAGTCACGATATATTAGTTTTAATCCGGATTACGACGGACGTTGCAAAACCTCTTTCAATATCTCGGCAACTGAGACTTGTAGGTCGTCTACATCAATTCTTAAGAAACCTGTCAGGCCCAAGAAAATTGGACTTGCGTACCATACTATATCCAAACACGGTAGGCTCGCAAAAGACATACGTTCTATGTTCATCCCAGACCCAGGATATGTCTTTCTTGGAGCCGACGCAAGTCAATGCCAAGCGAGGATAGTAGCTGTTCTCTCAGAGGATTGGGTCTTACTAGAAGCATTTGATAAGGTTGATATTCATCGAAGAACGGCTGGATTAATGTTTGGCTATATCAGAGAATTAATTCTTACAACTGATTTCATTCCAGTCGTAGATATTATGGATAAGGATGGTCCAGAAAGATTCTGCGGTAAGAAGACTCGCCATGCAGGTAATTTTGACATGGGTAAAGGTCGTTTCATGGTTGAGTTTAATACTGATGCTCAGAAGTTTGATATACCTATGTCCATTTCGGAGTGGCGTGCTGGACAGATGCTTGATATATTTCATGGTGCGTCTCCTCTCCTCAGAAGTAAGTTTCATCAAGACATCAAAGATTGCATCGGTTCAACAAGAACACTTATTGACCCTTTTGGCGGTGTACGTGTATTTAACGGCCGTATGGATGACCAAATCTACAAAGAAGGTTATGCCAACATTCCACAGAGAACGGAAGCACACTTAATTCAGAAAGCTGCATTAGCTATTGACGAAGAATTAAATGGCGATACTGCATTCATGTGGCTATCTGAAGACCATGATAGTTTGAAGATGCAAGCACCAGCTAATAACTGGGAACCATATGCTAGACTGATGAAGAAATATTTTGAGGTTCCTATTGATTTTTCTACTTATTGTTCGCTTAAACGTGATTACAAGCTAGTCATTCCATGTGAGATTGAAATAAGTGATACGAACTATGCGGAGATGAGAAAGGTGAAGATATGATTTATTACATGGTCAGACACAAAGCAACTGGCGAGTTCATGCCAGAATTAAAGAGAACCAGAGGCTACAGTCATTGGAATCCAGCTAAAGTTGATACTGTTGAGACACTTGGTAAGAAGGTACTAGGTGTTCCAAGATTATTTGCTAACCGCAAGAAAGCTCATAATTCTATAGTTCAATGGAATGCATGTCCAAATAGTTATGTTAGGGGTAGCCATAGCTATGATGGTGAGTGGGATGAAGACCTTAATGTTAAACCTGATGGTAGAACTAAAGAAGATTTAGAGATAGTTGAAGTTAACATTGAGGTGAAGATATGAAAGACATTACATTCTGTGAAGATGATGATTTTGGTATTTTAGCAAATTCTTCTGGTATGCCATACGTTGCTGTAAAATTAACTAAAGAACAAGCTAATGATGTAGAAAAATCAGTGGCTGGAATATATGAGATTGATGGTAAACAATTATTTAATATTAAAGATTCAAATGGAATACTTACTGGTGAGAAGATGCTTTACGTTGTCTTTGTAAAGAAATGATTTGCATTATTGCAGGCAACTACGAAGAAGCCAGAACATGGGCATATGGTCAACATTTATACCATGATGAATGGTTCTATCCAGCCGATTTGGACGAACTGAAACAACGCTGTAACTTCCACGTTGTAGTGGTCGGAACGGCTGGTCAGAACGTATCACCAGGATATTTCGAGAAGGTGTTTAATCTTGCACAGACAAGAGGAAGGATGAACAGAAAGTGAACCATATTCAAGTTGCATTGTCCGAAAGAGAATTAAGATTAATTATAATGGCAATGAGTGCCAGCCAAGTTCCAATGGATATTCAGAAGGAAACGTTTGAATTAGTCGCAAAATTAAGAAATGTTCTAGGTGAAGCAACTTAACTTTGTTGATTCACTAGTTGCTGAATGTTCACACGTCGAAACGCCGCACTCGTGGTTATGGTGGTCTTTCATCTCTTGTATCTCGGCAGCGGCTGGAAACAATTACTACCTGACCACTCTGAAAGGAGACTTAATATATAAGCCAAATTTGTATATCATGCTCCTTGGTGACAGTGGATTAGGTAAAGGCTTCCCAATCAATAGAGCCAAATTATTAGTAACCAAAGCTAATGTTACTCGTGTCATTGCTGGACGTTCAAGTATACAGGCTATCGTACAGGAGTTAAGCCGTGCCAAAACAGTCGAAGGAAAGCCAATTATTTCAGATAGTCGAGGATACGTGGTCAATGGAGAGCTATCTACAGCGATTATACAGGACCCTGATAGTCTCACAATCCTTACAGACTTATACGATGGTCACTATAATCCAGAATGGAACAATATGCTTAAAGGAGATGGTACCGAGAAACTTAAAAACCCATATATTACTGCGCTTTTCGGGAGTTCCCCTGCACACTTTTACGATAGTATTCCACAAGCGAATATTGAAGGTGGGTATATTGGTCGTAACCTCATAATATATGAAGAAAAACGTTCGCAAGATGTAGACTTGTTAGACGTTGAGAGTGGAGAGTCTGACAAGGATAAGTTTGACGAGTACATTATACCAAAGTATGTCCCACACTTAGAAAAAGTATTTAAGCATAAGGGCAAACTAGTTCCAACTACAGAAGCAAGAGAATTATTCAACACATGGCGTAAGAAGTGGCGTAGCTCACAGACATATGACAAAACTGGGTTTATGAATAGAGTCCCGGACCATGTGTTAAAGGTAGCCATGTGCTTGACACTAGCTAATTATGATTTTACTGGTGAGATAAGTGAATTAGATATTGAAGATGCAATTACTAAAGTAACTAATCTAGTATACGCTAGCAAAAGGACTACAGAAGGCCGCGGTCCTGACCCGCTAGCCGCTGCTACCAAGCAAGTGTTGGACTATCTATTAGCGGCTATAGGTCAAGAGTTAAGTCGCAAGCAATTACTATGGAAGGGTTATGGAGTATATAATTCCTTCACACTTGACCAAATAATGGAGAATTTATTGGAGATGGGTTGGATACGAAGAGTCAAGACTGGAGTAGGAAGCAACATGGACTGGCAGGTATTTCTAGCTGGTGAGCCGCTGGATAGTTATAAGAAGTACATTGCTAACAAGGAGAAGAAATGATTATCCAAGACCCAGGACATAAATATCAACTAAAAATATTGGATGGTAGCTATATGTCTGGAGATGAAGATATAATTCTTACATTTGTTAAAAGAGAAGGTGAAAATTATCCAGGTAACGTAGGCCATTATCCGGGTACTAACATTCAAGAAGTATTACGTGCTCTAATTAATAGAATTAGATATCTTAATGCACAAGACACGGACCCCAGAAATATAAAAGTTGTTATGTGTTTACAGCAAAGCATTTGGTTATTAGAGGAACGTGCTGCTGAACGCCATAATCGTAAATGGAATTTTGAAATTACAGGAATTGAACTTTTTTCTACTTGTTATAAATGCGGTCACATTGGATGTAATGGAACATGTCATTGAGACTCTGGCTCAGACAATTATGGTTAAAACTCATACATTCTAAAGATTGTAATATTTATGAATGTGGTTTATGTGGTGAACGTGATTGTCCATATGGAGCGTATGAACATTATTGGCATGATGGATGCCCATACTGTTACACGTTGGATGGTAAATGAACAAAGGTAAAGTATTACGTACATGTGAAGAATGTAAAAGAAAACGATTCTGTACTAAAGTATCTATACCAGGTCATAATTATAGATTCACTTGTAGCAAAGGACATATATGGATTATCAAAGGTATTACTTTAGAACGAATTGAATCCGCTATGCGAGAACATTTTACAGCAGAAAAATTAAAAGGATTATTTGAACGTGACGATATATTCTTTAGCGAGTTGAATAGGAGACGATGATGTCAGGCAAATATCCATATCAACTAATTCGAGATAACATAGATAAGACAAAAGCATATATTGATAGAGATTTGATTATTGATGAATTCAGAGAGATTATCAATCGTCATTCACTAGAGAATGATTCAAATACACCTGATTTTATTCTTGCCGAGTATTTATGGGATTGTTTAATGTCAGCTAATATTATTATTTGTTCTCGCACTATATGGTATAACCCTCCAAAAGAGAATAATATACCTGAGCAACAGATAGCTAGTACTGTTAATTATCTTCCATGTGAAAGATATACTGAGCATGTATTTGTTAATGATAAATGTTTCATGTGTGGAAAAACTTCTGCTGAAGTGATAGCGGAGAATGACAATGCCACTGAACAAGTATCCACTGACAGACGACCAGAAGAAGAGACTGGAGAATGATTACGTATATCATTCGCCAAAGGATGACCAGCCGGAACGTTATCAGTATTTAAGAGAAGCCGCTAAATTCTTCGCAATAGCGATACTTCAGAATACGCCACCTAGCCGTGAGCAATCAGTTGCATTGACTTTATTGGAACAGGTTACTTTTGAGGCTAACGCAGCCATTGCACGTAACGAATGATGGAAGACCCCACATACATAAAAGATGAGATAGATGCTAATCCAGTATGGAAGCTGGCATGGCGTCTATCTGAAGTTGATAACGATAATGCTCCAATTGGATGGTTCAAGTATTGCATTATAGCACGCTGGTTATTGGATACGTTCGATGTAACAGAGAAGCCACTATATGATAATGTTAAATGCCCTGAGTGTTACGGCAAGATGGTATCACGTAAGGGACAGTACGGTACATTCTGGGGATGTGCTAAGTATCCAGAATGTAGAGGAACCAGAGATAGTATGGGACGTTCTAAGGCAGAACGTGAAGAGGAGAAAAGTAAACCGAGGGAGCCAGGAAGGTGGAATGTAACATGAACGGAACGGTCAAGAGCATCACACCAAAGAGAGGATATGGATTTATTTGGGGAGATGATGATTCAGAATATTTCTTTCACAAAGACGACTTCAATGGTTTTTGGACTGACCTAGAAGCCGACTTTGAGAATGAACACAGTATTAAAGTATCGTTTGACCCCGGCTCTGGTGCAAAGGGACCAAGAGCAAATAACGTGTCCCGAGTTGATTGGCCGAATCAATCACCAGGCTAATGAGTATTTATTCGTGTAATGAATGTAATGATAAAGCTTATCGACGCTTACATGATAAACTAAACGAATTCATAAAGAAATTTGATTCAGCAACTAAGAAGGCAACTAACGAGACTGCGTTATCTATATTAGTAGAAACACTTAATGATTTAGAAGATTTAATTACGAGAAACTAAAAATAGACAGCCGCTGTTAAACAAGCCAAACCGGCGTTAGTTAGTCTAAGCGATAAAGGTTCTGAAAAGTAAGCAGCAACACAGAAGAACACAAATGCAAACACAACCAGAATCAGCTTATAGTCTTTCATGTCGTTCTCCTTGAAGTTATTCGCGTGTATAGGTTTGAGTTCCAGCCATACCAGTGATGAGTAGTGGACTTAAGATAGCAGCTAGTTTTGGGTCTTCCTTAGCAAGTTCAATCATATCATTAATAGCAATTGGGAAAGCTCTTTCATATAGAGCTTTCTTAAGTTCAAATGGTTTACCATCGAATTCTTTGTTACTCATCCAAGCCCATACAAATGCTGGTACAGGTCCTAGTCTATTAGTAAAGAATCTCTCAGCTACTGACTGACGAGTAGGCATTCCAAACTTACCACTTGTCAGGTCAGTTTCTTTACCAGCAGGATTTGTGGTCTTACCAAGAAGCAATCTCATAGCGGCTACTGGGAATTGCTGATAGCCACCGAATAAATCTATCCTGGTATCTCCGACTTTAATCTTTCTGAAATCTGTACTAGTTGGGTCATTACTGACTTCGCCACCAGCCATCTTAGCTAGTTCACCAATTCCCATTCCAGTACCAGCTATTGCAAATAGAGACTTCAATGCTTGTTTTCTAATGATTGGGTCAGCTTGATAGTATCTGTATGGATTAAGAACTTGATTCCACGTTCTTATCTGACCAGACATGTTCTTCGGTGCAAAGAATACATCGCTTAATGCACCAGCATTACGTTCTAGTTTCCACTTCTTAACATTAAGAGAGCCTCTACCTGTAGCATTATTAATGAATTCAGCAAACTGTTTGGCTACAAGTGGATTATCTTCACCAGGTCTTCCAACTTTCTTAGCTTGGTCCATGAACGATACAAACTGGTCAGACCTTAATTTATTCAAGAATGCTGTATGAGCACGACCAGCTTTATTAATACCTGAATACTTCTTGAACTGCTCTCCGAGTGTCTTCTGAAATACTTCTTCATTAGTAGACATATCCAATCCCATTCGCTCTGCAAATGAGGGAATTGATTTACCTTTACTATCGAAGTTTGGTTTGAAGTATCCAGATGGATGATTAGTAATAGATTCTGCTATATTCTTAGCGGCTCCTTCAGAACCCCATGCCCTAACCATATCATCTAATGAAGTCCAATAAGATTTATTCAATAAGAATGCTTTACCTTGTCTACCAGGAGCTGAGAAGTCCCATGTAGTTAACAAGCTTCTTGCAGCATTATTAGTCTTACGAATGATGCCATCTTTCTCTGGTATATCCGGCATGTCTTTAACATCTTCTAGTGTATCAGCTAAGTCTTTAATCTCAGTACTAAATTCTTCTGGCTTGACAGGTTGTTTCTTTGGTGCTGGTAGTTCTGGACCTTGACCATATTTACTTGGAGATTCTGGTTCATGTTGTAAGAATTTGCGTTCAAACGTACTAATCTTTGGTTCGTTACCTTGTGTAGCTGTTCCTCTACGTCCTTCATTCATTTCATTAGCCATACCAGTAGCACCAGGCTTTGGCTTAGCAGAATACTTAGTATTACCAACTATCCTAACTGGCACATCAGTTAAACCTAATTCCTTAGCAGCAGCAAGTCTATGATGACCTTCGTCAACTAAATACTTACCAGCCCAAGGACCATCCTTATTACGACTTACTGTCAATTCTATAGGCTCTTTAATACCATTAGCAGCAATATCAGCTTTAATTGCATCTATTCTAGGTCTTTCAACATCAATTAACATATCATCACCTTCTAATTGCAATATCTCATCTAGTTTCATAGTTCCAGTTTGTCCAGGACTAGAAGATATTTGTTCTGCTGTTGCTTGAGCAGATTCATGAGATACCAGTGGTTGTGTCTGGTCACGTAGTGCTTGCGCTTCTGGTTCTAGTACAGCAGGTGCTGGTGTAACTCCTTCTTCTGGTACTATTCCAGTTTCTGATGGTTTAGACTTAGCCGCTCTCAACCTTTCCAATTCGGCATTAATACCACGCTCATCCATTGGACCAGTAAAGTCTGGAGTGGATGGTTGAGTAGCTTCATCTAGCCTACCACGTAGACCAGATACATCACCAACTAATTCAGAAGTTCCCTGATAGCCAGGATATTCTCTTCTAGTACGAGCATTGATTGTCTTAGTAGTAGGTGGAACAACGCCACCATTATTCTCTAATTGTACGAATCCACGAGGTGTCTTAATACCATATGTCTCACCTGGTCGTGGTGTATAGTCAACGGCTTCTGGTCCGACAAGATTTCTACCTACACCATTCTTATCATATACAATGAATGATTCACCGCGTGAGCGCATTCCTTGTTGACGTGACAAAGCCTCTTGGCTAGCGCCACCTGAATCAAGAGATGCGTTAGGTGTAATTCCTTCATCAGCTACACCAAATGACTCTCTCATTTCTTGAGGAATTGCATCTTCGATTCTAGATACAGACCTTTCTGCTCTAGTTGGTGTTGGACGCTTTGGAGACTGAACTTGCTCAGGTACTATTCCACCTGGCATAGCTGGGTCATATTGCTGTGCAGGTGTGCTCTTAATAGCTTTATTAGCATTCTGCTCTAATTCTAGCATCCTAGCCGCTGTCTGAGGAGCCAGAGCTGCTTCAGCCGTTGGTGTAATGCTATTAAGTCCAGGTCTTTTAATTCCTGGTACTTTTCTAGCTAGAGAAGCCGCACTTCCACCTGTTAGAACCTCTTGTGCAATACTACGTGGGCTGGTCATTGGACTTATAAATTCGTTGAATAGTCCTTTACCAAAGCCACCCATCCACGTATCTGGTTCAGTAGTATCCTCTCCCACTAAAGGAGTAGCTAACATTTTCTCTGTTTTAGGTCCGTATAGTGGCTCCATTCCTGGCCATTTCTTTTGATACTCTTCTCTATGCTTTATTCCTTCAGGGTCTGTAGGAATTTTAGGAGATAAATAATCTGAGACTGAACTTAAAAATGACGAACTAGGAGAATTAGTAGATGAACCAGATGATACATTCCCAAACGACGAAGGAGAATCATCTACATCTTCCCACTCATCTTGGTCAGAAGATTCTACGTCTACCCAATCGTCAACTGGTTGTTTCTTAGCCATTACTCGCCCACTGCACGAGCTATCACATAGATTAGCCAAGCAAAAACTAATCCAACAATAAGAACGGCTTGAGGCATTGTAATATCAGGCATATTACTTCTTAACAGACCAGGTTTTACCGCCGTCTTTTGAAATAAGAGTTCTAGTTTCGCCCTTACTGTTCCTTTGTACTTTTTCTATCGTTTTTGTTGATGCTTTTGGTGCTGCTTTGGGTGTAGTAACAGCAGGTGTATTAGATGGCACGGTGCCAGTAGATTCCCCACCCATATAAGCAATGATTGCATCATATGTTTTCCTATCTGGTCCAGTGCTGAACATACCACCTGTAGATGGTGGAGCTACTTCTACCATTCCAGAAGCATCAGTCTTAATAAACTTATTCCATTCAGGATGTTCTTGCTTAGCTTTATTAGCTTTTAGTTGTAATTGAACTTTTTGTTGAGTTGGTAATTGGCTAGTAGTACCAGAACCACCAGGAGCAGTAGCTCTCGTTTGTCTAGCTTGCTCACCTGTGACAGCGGCTGTTTCTCTAGCTTGTTCACCTCTTTCACCAATTTGTTCAGTAGCTTGAGTTCCTCTTAGTTCTTGAATATCCTTCTGAATATCACCTCTAGCATCAATTTGGTCTAATGCTTGACCACCGCGTTGTCCTTGCAATTGTTGTTGCAATTTACCTTGAAGTTCAATTTGTTCTTTCCTATATCTATCAGTCAGAGCCGCTTTCTCTGAGTCAGTTAAATCTTGACGATTAGCTACTTGTTCTTGCTTTTGTTTAAGTAAATCTATTCTCTGTTGTGCTTGGTCGTTCTTGACAACATTCTGGTCATCAGTTTGGTCTATCTTCTGTTGACCTTGACCAACTCGTTGTGGAATAGCAGCAGCGTTAGCATATCGTTGAGCCGCTAATGCTCTATTAACTTCATCTTTATTCTCAAGTGTGGCAGCTTCTTTCAAGCCGCCAGTCTTAATTTTCCAATCTGCCAAACGTTGCTCATTTGGCATATTAAGTATCGAACCAGCCTCTTCAACGTTGAACGGCTTATTACCCAGTGACTCAAAGAAACCCCGTGGCTTGGTACCACCAACGTATTTCTTTTCACCTGTTACTGGGTCAACAATAACACCGCGTTTCTGGTATGCTTGTCCATCAACCATAACTCTAGTTTTATCATCTGGATTAGGCTCGTTAGAACCTTGAAGAGCTGATAGAGCACCAGTCATTAAAGTACGTCCCAAAGTAGGACGTTGATATTGTGGAGGATTTAACACGGACTCTTTGAATGCATCTAATGCAGGTGCTTGACTTTCATCACCATACACATCCATTTCTTCATCTGGTTGTCTAATAGCACTAGAACCAAATATATCATTTACTGATTTATCTGGTAAGAATGATGGTGTTCGGACATTAGGGCTACCAAATATATTTTGCTTTCGGAAGTAGTCTTGAATACCCATTACTTAGCTCCGCTCTGTCCACCAGCGGCTCTTGCAACTTTACCAATCTTACCAAGAGCACCCGTAGCACCACCACTAAGATAATTAAGTGCAATAGGTAGTCCTACTTGTCCAACTTTCTTTAATGCACCACCAAATTTACCCCAGAAACCTTTCTTCTTTTCTGGTACTAATTCTTGTGCAAGGCTCTCTTCACCACCACCTCCACCACCGCCAGAGGAGCTAGAACTAGAACCTTCAGTTCCAGCCATTCCTTGAAGACCAGCTAGTTTGCCTTTCTGAACCATTTCAGAGATACCAGCTTCAGCATTGATTCCAGCGTCAGAAGTGGTTTGTCCTTGCTCTCTAGCCATACGTGTTTGCATGGCACCAAAGCCAGGAGAATAACCACCTTGAAGAGAGCGTTGTCTGTTTACATTACGCTGTGCGTTAGCGTAAACAGCACGAACAGGTGATACAGCACGTGCGCGTATATTAGTTAAATCCTGTGGACTGAAACCACCTGTTTGTGCAAACTGCTGAAATCCAGCAAATGCTTGTGGTTGTCCACTAGTGCTAGAGCTACTACCACCGCCACCAGCATCTGGACCAGTACCAGGTATTGGTATATTAGGTGGCGGAGGAACTTCTTTTTTCTTGCCCATGCTTCAAGTCCAAACTCAACACTTTATTTTCTGGAATATACTTAAATCCGATTCTGTTAATTAGATGTTTAATGTATTCTTCATCATAGGCAAAAGCATGTATTTGTTCGTAATCTAATTTTTCAGCTGCATACTTTACACCATTAAATATTTGCAATAATGCCTGCATTCTGTCACGAACTGAGAAGTCTTTGTTGGTTAGTACAACAGCTTCGGCAAGAGGTCTAATTCCACCCACTGCAATGATTCGATTATCTAAATCATTAGTGATAACTTTGAAAGAGCAGTGAAATCTTCTGTAGAAATCTGGAAATTCCATATCAGAAAAGAAGTTCATGTAAATGTTATATATTTGGTCAGCATCAGTTGATTCGATGTATTGGATGTCCATAGGTCACATAAAGAAAGTTCCAGCGTGTTCAGTTGGACTTATTGGTGCTGATGGGATTCCCTGAATGAAATAGCTTCGATTCATAAAAGGTTCATAGAAAGCAGCATATGGTTCTCCAAACCACCATTGGCATAAATCATCAGACCATTGACTAGCTATATACATAATGAAGTTATATTCTTGTAAATCACCACCACCGCTAGTACTTAATCCATTACCACCATTAATGACTGGACCACCAAAATTTGAAAACTGGTCAGTAACAATTCTAGTCAGTGGTACAGCTTGGCTAGCTACTTTAATTCCGTCACGCCATATAGTACTGCCACGAGGACCAGCCGTAAATATCCATTTCTCAACATTAGTTGTAAATGTTAATCCTGCTGCCGATAAGCGATTATCGCCAGTATTATTACCATAATCCCAATACACAGTCCCATCGCTATAAGGAACATGAGCACCACATCTAGCAGTAACTGGTATTGCTCCACCAGAATCTTCTACACCAAATAGGCTAGATGCTCTTGCTGTAGTATCTACTTTACGCCTAATAACTAATACTGTCTGACCACGCGTTACTGTTGCACCAACTAAAAATTCTGGAAAATCTAAATCATATGAGAACATTCCATCAATAAATCCAATATCCATTCCAGAGAATGTAGAGCCACAATATAATGCTTTACCGTGTGTATTGGTTACCCAAGTTGGTGCTGTGGTCCCAAATGTTAATGGAATACGATTTCTTTGAGTTTGATAATATTGGACTGCTGGAGTATCAATAAACGTATTAGAAATACCTCCAGGATTATGCATCGTTCCAATACTATCATTGAATAAACATACAGCCTGACAATTACGTCCGAGTGGATGTGTTAAATCTACTCGTGCGTTAGGAGGAGGCTTATTCTTATACTTAAGTTTCAGTAACATTATGTTGTCGTCAAATTAGCAACTGTATAAGCACCAACAGACACAGTAATTGCATTAGCAGCATCAAGGTTAGTAACCTTAATATTATATTTTCCAGTAGAAAGAAAGATGTCAATAGATTCGGCTGTAGATGCAACTGCCGATGGTAAATAGAATGTCATTACAGGAGAATCAGCCGTTGTTGGAGTGTTACCAGTGCGTTTAAATATTTCTATTTTCAATCCACGAGTTGCAGCAACAGTTCCACCTGGAGTGTTTTTAATATGAACCTGTGCCTCAAATGCACCTGAATAATCAACGTCAGCATTAGCAGATGCACCAGCGCCTAATGATGCTGATGCACGGATATTATCAACCGTGTTAAACGTCATTACTGGAACTGTTGTACTCATCTAGAACACCATTGATGATTCACCGCCACCACCAGCCACAATCTCTTCATGGAATGATATAACTAGAAGTACTCTATTTGCTCCAGAAGCATTAGTGGCTTCTGCTGTTACTCCTGTTTGTATAGAGCTTACAATCTTATACTGGCAAAGAATAACTTCATCAGAATCTCTACATGCTTCAGTATAACCAGTTCCTACAGTCCAAGCACTGC
>Ga0137348_1000023_pt1 | contig 19214 bp, 23 predicted proteins | sample EasRivERMLT600_2_FD_102293 | JGI IMG/M metagenome (GOLD analysis project Ga0137348, IMG submission 102293) | Soil microbial communities from meander-bound floodplain in the East River, Colorado, USA - East River MetaG ERMLT600_2 | ecosystem: Environmental > Terrestrial > Soil > Floodplain ...
GCACCAGCACTTGGGCGCGATCTTGTCTAGCGCGCCGGCAATGTCCCAACGATAGCCACAACTTGGGCAAGAGAGACGGATCCGGACGGCTTCAGGCATCCTCTCGCCCCTCGTGCGGGCACTGAGATCCGCTGGGTCGAATCGCGCGTACCCAGAACCTTTGCAGCGGTCGCATTGACCGCGTTCGGTCGTCCCGTCCGGGAGGGTAAACTCAACCTCACCGCTTCCGTTGCACCACGCGCACTCGCCGTCCTCGAACCGTGGTTGCTTGTCCGTCATGCGCGCCTCTTCGCCCGTCCGTGTTGCGCCGCCTCGATGGCTTTCGCCACGAGGGTGGCGTCGTAGGGGATCCGCGCTTTCGCATACTCGCGCTTCAGTTCTTCCGCGAGCGTGCCGGCGTCCAGGTCGAGGTCTGCGGTTTGTTTCAGGATCCGCGACGCGATCGCGACGTAGGTTTTGAACGTCAGTGCGCTAACCGGCCGCTTCGCGGCCGGTGTGTTTTGATCTGCAGAAGAAGAAGCAGATGCAGAAGCAGATGCAGGCCATCGGTTAGCCATATGCTTGGCCGATGCTTGCCAGCGGGCTTTCGCCCCTTTTTCCCCGCGGAGGGCGAAACTCGCCTGCGCTTCTCGTTGCATCTCGAGACGCGGATTTATCCAGCCTTTTTTTGTCCGATTCCATCGCGGTTTGAGCGCGGTCCAGAGGCGCTGCGCGTCGGCGCCGATGATGCGCGCGCGCCATTTCGGGTCGTTCGGCAGCGGCCCGTTGTCCCATGACCAGGCGAGCAGATGGATGTACAGGCCGGCGACATCCCACGGCATTCCGAGCGTGGAGCTCAGCCAATCGCGCGCGTAGAACTGGAAGGCCGGCGGCTTCATCACTGGACCCGTTTCGAGCCGAGCGGCCCATCGATCGCGATCGACTCCTGGTAGAGCTTGAGCGTCGTCTCGTATTTCTTGCGGAGGTGCTCGAGGTGGGCTCGCGCCGCTTCGAGCTCTTTCGTCCGCGCCACGATGGCCGCCGTCGTGGCGTCCTCTTTCGCCGTGGTGAGATCGATCAGCCCGACCAGCGCCCGCTCCAACCGGACGTGGTCGAGCCGTGCCGAGATCGCAACGAGCAGCGCCCAGCCGGCGACGCAGAGGGCGACGAACGCAAGCAGCAGCGACCACGCGACCATCACGCCCTCCCGAGCAGTTGTAAGGCCCGCGCCCGCTCCTCGGCCGTCCGCGCCACAATGGGCACCTGGTAGCCACAGACGCAGCGCCAGCTCCAGACGCCGGACTCTTTCACCCGCATCAAGGTCTTGTGCCGGCAGAACCAACGGCGGATCGTCACGACGGCGGCGCCTCCGGCGGGCAGTGCACGAGGTAGCACAGGAGACAGATCGGCGCGTCGTGGCCGGGCCACACCGGATAGACGCGCACGTCCGCCCCGCAGTAGACGCAGGTCACGGGCGGCGCGTCGGGCGTGAGACCGACGACGATCGGCGGCGGTAGGCTCTCGAGCTCGCGCATAGTCCCCTCCTCACGCCCGGCGCTTCGCCCGGACCATCTCGATCTCGCTGGTGAAGCCGTGGAGCCAGATGTCGATCTCGCGCCGGTCGAACAAATACAACCTGCCCCTCCGACACGTCGGCAATCGATGTTGATTCACCAGCCGGTAGAGCGCGTTCAGGGAGCCGAGCTTGAGGTACTCGACGGCCTCTTTCGCTGTCAGGTACGGGGACTCCGCCATCACGCGATCCTCTGGTTGACGAACTCGGTGGCAGGGATCCCGGTGATCTCCTGGAGCCGCTTAGCCACGTACAGCGAGGGCGTCCGATCCCCCGCGATGAGCATGGCGACATAGGGCGGTGTGACGCCGAGCTCGTCGGCAAGCGACCGTTGCGTCCGCCTGGCAGCCTTGAGCCACGCCCGGAGGCGCTGGCGACTCGTTGATTTCACGATGGCGAAATAATAACGACGGGTGAACCCTGTCTGTCAAGCCGTTTCTTTCACCGACGGTTGACTCTCGCTAAATTGGTTAAAAAAGCGTAGAAGTTTACCGAGAGTTACGTTACCGTATGGGTTACCGGCGGCCTGTGCCCAGTCGAACTCTCGATCTCCTACGCAAAAACATCCTTGCGCGTCTCCGGGAACGGGGAGAGCGCCAAGGCGACCTCGCGAAAGGCGTGGGGAAATCCGACGCTTGGATCTCCCAGGTCTTGAAAGGGAAACGCGCGATACGCCTGAACTTGATTGATCGAGTCGCGGACTACTTCGAGTGCCACTTGGACGCGCTGTTTGCAGATCGTGTGGAGACGCTCCCGCCCACGAAGTCAGCAATTTTAGGAGGGTTGCCTAATGCTGAAACTCGTCGCCTCCCGCGGCCCGGCGTCCAGCCGCGGCTCCAGAACCTCATCGATCGGCAATGGGAAGAGTTTGACCGCCAACGCGCTCTCCTCGACGACGTGCGGGCGCTCACTGAAACCCTCACCACGCTCCTCGAGCGGGCTCAGCCGAAAGTGGCCCCCGCTGCCAAGTCTGCTCGCGGTCGTCGCCAAAGACCCCGAGATGCAAGCGCTCCTCCGCCTCCTGCAATCACTCAAGCGGCGCAGTCGCACGCGGTTCGACGTCGTAAAACAGCTAGCCGCTAAGCTCCTCGCCTGCCCACCCGACCGTCGGGTCACGCCGGAGCCGCCGCCGCGGTTGCCGTTTGAGTCCATCCCGAGCGCCCGGATCCGGCGCACCGTCAACACCCTCTTCACCCTGGCCCAGATCGTCACGTCGGCCGTGTTTTGGTGAGGATTTAAAGGAACGTCGCAATGGGTATTTTTAAGCGTCCCGACTCTCAGTACTGGTGGCTCTACCTCGAGACGACCAAGCAGAGAGAGCGGACGCCGATTCTCCTCGGCGACACCATCACTCAGCGCGCCGATGCCAAGCGGCTCGCCAAAGACGCCTACCAGCGCCGGATGCTGGAGGTCGCCGAGCAGAAGGTGAAACGGCTCCCTAATGGCCCGGCGATGATCCGGTTCGCCGCCTATGCCGAGACGTACGCCCGCGACGTCATCGCCCTCCGGCGCGGCGCCCGGCGGGAGCTCGAGATGCTCACACCGCTCCGGGGCGCCTTCGGCCCGGAGCTCCTCTCGTCGATTAATGCCGACCGCGTCCGCGCCTACATGGCCGCCCGGATGGCCGGCGGGTGCGGCCCGCGGACCATCAACCGGGAGATCGACGTGCTGAAAGGGATGCTCCGCGATGCGGTCGGGAATTACCTGACCGTGTCGCCGATCGTCGGCCTCAAGCGCTTGAAGGCGCCGCCCATCAAACGCCGCCTGCTCCAGCCAGCCGAAGAGCAGAAGCTCCTCGAGGTCTGCGAGGATGCCCAGGACCGGGCGATCATCATCCTCGGCATCGACACCATGATCCGCCTGGGCGACTTACTCGACCTCGAGCGCAGCGAGCACGACGGGCACTGGCTGTACGTGAAGCACGCCAAAAGCGGGGACGCCTACGAGACGGCCCTCTCCGCCCGCGCGCTGGCCGTCCTGAAGGAGATCGAACGCACGGACGAGCGGTACTACTTCGCGAAGTTCCGACGCGCCACCAACCCGCGGGACTGGGTCGGGTCAGTGCGCCAGCGGTTCGAGTACCTCTGTAAGAAAGCCGGCCTGCGGTACGGGCGGACTCACGGCGGGCTGACGTTCCACTGGGCCACCAGGCGGACGGGCGCGACACGGTACCTGCTCGAGAAGGGCTCGCCGATTAGCGCCGTCCAGAAGCAGGGCAACTGGAAGCATCCCGAGATGCTGCTCCGGATCTATGCCGAGGCCCGGCGCGAAGATCAACTCGCGATGGTCGGCGCCCCGCGGCTCATCAAGAAACGCGCTTAAAAACTGCGTGAACAATACGTGAATGAAACGTGCAGAAAGGTGGCGAAAGGTGGCGTTTAGCGGCGTTTGGGTCGAGCGCGACCGCGCCCACCGGACCAGCGATTCAGGCCCGGATTCATTGAGTTATTTAAGGTTTTGAGTGGTGGACGGCGCGAGGCTCGAACTCGCGACCTCCGCGTTGCGAACGCGGCGCAAATTGCAATTTCCCTAAGGTTTTGGCGTGTTTCTAACCGAGCGGGAACAATACGTGAATGGAAGTCGGGGTTTTTTCCTCCGTCTACCCACTCACCGCTACGGAAACTTCCCGGCTGCTGCCGGTGCTGGGCGGTTCCTGCATCCCGATCAGCGTCACGCAGATCTTGCGGGTCGTGGACGTTGTGAGATTGCAATTACACCGGACAGCGATCCGCGTGCCCGCCGCGATCGAGACCGGAAAATACAGAAAGCCGGGTCGGACGGCGGTGGTAATGCTGTTGCCGGCGACGGTGAGGTCCGGCAGGATGATGGACTCGGCCCCGGCGGCCCCCGTGGCCACATCGATCGACCACCGCGATCCGCTCGCAATCGTGGTGGAGGTCGGATCGTGGGTGAGACACAGCACCGCCGTATCAATCCGCGTGGCGGTGCTGGCGGTTAATTGGACGTAACTGCCCTTCGTACTGGCGGTCCCGCCGGGATCGACAATCGTGCCCCGCGACGTGGCCGTGTCGGGTCCATACGTCGCCGGGTTGACCAAGGAGGCCAAGGCGCGATCGTCGAGGTACACATGCACCGTGATGCCCGAGGTTGCGAGATTACACTGCGCCCGGATCGACAATCGGGTCCCCGCGGGGATCTGGACATTCAACGGAATGAACATGCTGGCAATCTGATCCAGATCCACATGGACGGCGATATTGGCCACAATCACCGTTTCCGATCCCGCGCCCCCCGTCGCGAGGTCCATCAGGTAATAGCGCTGCGTCCCCGTCGATCCAAACTCCGCGATCAGGAACACGCGCGAACTGTCATAGGGCGTCGAGGCCACAATCTGCACGTACGCGCCTTTGGTGTGGCCGGCGCCCGACACCGGATTGAGTGAAGGATAGGCCGTCATCGCCATTACTCAAACTCCAAGGTCAGGCTAATTTTCTTCACCGTCGTGACCGAATCGACGTTGAACCCGAACACATCCCCCGCACTAAACGCCGTCGTCCACCCGGTCAAGGTACTGCTCTCGTTCTTCGTGGCCGCACTGAGCGTCGGCTTCGCGCTCGCCGTGATCGTGTCGGCCACCGTCGGCGGAAAGTTCGCGTAGGTGTCCCGCCACACATCGATCACAATCGACCCGCTCACGTCCGCGAGCAGTCGCCACTTCTTCAGCGTGCCGGCCAGCGGGATGGAGGTCCAGGTCTTGAAGCCGGTCGTAATCGCGGAGGCTCCGTTATCGACCACCAGCGTGATCTGTCGCCGGACGGCCGTGCTGCCCCCTGGCGCCGGCGCCGTGACCCGCACGAGCACGCCTTGGACCGCCAGGGCGGTGCCATTGCTCGCCCAGGCGACCGGTAATTCCACGTACGTCCCATGGTCGATCGGCAGCCCCGTCGTGGTGAACTCGGCATATTGCAGGTGGTTGTCCTTGTCCTGCACCATGAGGAGTGAGCCCACGCGGATCCGCATCCAGCCCCAGTACAGGTCTTCACTGTTACTGCTGGAGAAGTCCGCCCACAGTGTGGTCACGGCCGTGTAGGGATGGGCCGCATTGAACCGGATCCGTTGACTCCCCGGTGGCGCCGTGGTGGTCGTGCTGAAGACGTAGGCGAAGACGCCGCTCGTCAGGGGCGACATGCCCCAAGTGCCATCCCCGCGCAAGACTTGCACGTCGAGGCCCGACAATTTCCGCAGGAGCCCGTGCGCGGAGGTCGTGGCATTCAGATCGGTGTTGTCACTCGGCGCGGCCAGGTCATCGAGTTGGATCGGATCGACGCCGCCGGCCTCATGCGTCGTCGCGTGCGCCGGGATGGCGCCGCCGACCTCGAGGTCGCCGGTGATCGCGACGTTGCCGAAGACCTTAAACGTGCCCTCTTCATCGTGCGTATTCGTGTTCCCGTCGAGCCCGAAGGCGGCGGCACGGCTCGCGGTCACCGTCGTGTGCTCGCCGGCCACAAAGGCCCCGCGGCGGGATGGCGCCGTCCCCGCTTTGAACGCGACGATCGCGCCGGCGCCAAAGTGGGCCGATCCGAGCGCCCAGGTCACACTCGGCGTCAGGCCCAGCGCGGACCCGAGCGACAGCGTATCGATCTCGCCAGAGACCGTACTGAGCGGTTCGGCCTGCTGGACCCACGGCGGGACGACGGCGCCCACCGTGATCGAGGCCGGCGTGCCGGCGGTGGACAGCGCCGCGACGAGCAGCGCGTCCGTGCCCGTCAGCGCCGCCGTGGGGCCGGCCCCCGCCGTGAAGCCGCTGCCGTTGGTCCCCGCCGTCTGATCGACCGCGATGGGGCCGCTGGCCTCCAGCGCCAGCGCCGTGCGGTTCTGTGCGCTGGCCCCGGCGGCGGTAATCGTGAAGGGCGTGGCCGTCGCGGTGATCGCCGGACACGCCCACACGTCCACCCCGATGACGCCGCCGGATGGGTGGACTTGGGACGTGGCGAGCGTATACGTATTGCCCGCCGTGTCTGTACAGGTCGTCAGCGCGCCCGAGGCGGTCCAGAGCACGGCCACGATGACGCCGCGGCCCACGGTCGGCGGCGTCGCGAAGGTCACGGCCACGGACGCCGTCGAGAGGGCCGCGACGACCGGCGTGGTTTGCACGACCGTGATCGCCATTTAGGGATCCGCGATGTGGTTGTCGTAGCCGAACACCTGGCACGACGCGAAGGAGGCCGCGTCGATACTCGACAGATCGCCGCACACGACGCTGTGTTCAGCCTCGTAGTAGGTGAACGCCGCGTCGCCGCCGAACGTGCCGCCGCGGTTGAACTGGACCGACCGAATCGGGAGCGCCGGGACGCCCCCGGTCGCTCCGGGCGTCGGCCCCGCGCTGGCCGCGACCGACCCGCTCCCGAGCCACGCTTTAATCAGCCCGCGGAACGAGCCCTTGAAGAGGTTGCCTTCGACGCACTTGAGCGTGCGCCGGAGACTGTCGGCGGTCGCCTCGGTGACGGCATTGACCTCGGTAATCAGGAACACGGCGTCGATGTCGCGCGCCGCGGCCGTCACCGTGAACGACTGGCCGGCCCGCGCGCCGAGCTCGCGCGTCTGGATCGTCAGTTCCGTCTTGATCTCGAGCCCTTGTGAGAGGAGTGACGCGCCGAGCTCCTCGAGCACGGCCTGATCGTAGATGTCCGGGTACTCGTAGACGGCTTCCCAGATGCCGTGGAGCGCAATCTCGGCCGCGTCCTCGACCGTCACGAAGATCGGGTACTGCGCCTGGTAGCGGACTTGGAACGGCCCCGCATCGGGCGGCCCCGGCCGCCGGCGCACCGTGATCGCCACGGGATCGTATTCCCAGAGAAAGCCGGGCGGCGCCAGGAGCCCCGCCAGCGATTCGGTCCCGGTGGGACCGTAGTCCACCACCATGTAGCCGACCGCGCCGTCCTGAGTCGGTACCGGCGGCATCGGGCCGGCGATCGGCTGGCGCAACGCGAACGTGTCCTCGACGCCATCGGCCACGAACGCATCCACGAGATCGAAGAGGCCGGGCTTGCCGCCCTTGACGATCACCCGATTGACGTACCGATCGCGCGACCGCTCGACCTTGAGATCGCCCACCTGGTGGTGATCGCCATCGATGATGTTGAAGGGACACGGGACCGTCCCTGGCTCGAACATCCGGAACGTCTTCGTCGCGTCAATTTCCCAGATGAACCCCGTCCGCTGCGACAGCGTATCGAGCACGCTGTTGAGCGCCTGCCCGTACGCGGTTTGTTCCGCGTCGAGCGTCGGCCCGGTCACTTGGGCTGGGTCGAGCGTCACGCCGTAGCCGGTCAGGTAGTCGTCGAGGAGCTCGAGCGCCGCCTTCAGCGTCACGCCCGCCGGAATGGTCAGGGTGACGAAGCGCCGTTCCGCGTAGACGTTGAACGCGTCACAGGTAATCCGCGACGAGATGTGCGCGATGGGCAAGCCATCGGCGCCTTCTTCTTCGACCACCCGGATCACGCCGCCGAAGATCGGCGTGCCGTCCTCGAGGAGCGTGGCCTCGTCCGCACACGTCGGCCGGTAGGCGCCCGCCGCCGACAGCACCGCCGCCGACAGCACATGGCGGCCGTTCACGACGGTTTGCAGGCTGAGCGAGCCGAGCCGTAACGGCCGCTCGACCCCGGCGATCTGGAGCTCGTAGACGGCCATCAGTAGACGCCCGCCAGGCCCAGCCGCCGCGCCGCGCCGGGAATGAACGGCAGGAGCCACTCCGCCGTCGTCTTGCCGTCCTGCTGAATGACTACGCGCATCTCGCCGGCCGACGACGGCCCGCTCCCGGCGCCGCTCACCGTGGCCATTGACGCCGTATCGCCGCGCGGGACGACCGCCTCCCACCCGTGCAGGATGACCGGTGTGCCGGCGCCGAAGTTCTTAAATCCGCCCGTGCCCTGGGCATACTCGGGCGGGCCGGGACTGGCGGTGTCCGGACCGCCGCCCTGCTGCTCGAAGGAGTACGGGACCACGACCGGATGGCGGGCGAAGGACGCCGCCACGTCTCGGGCGCCCGTCTCCGCGGCGCTCGGGAGCCCCCGCTCGAGGAGCTCTTTGATCTCTTTCAAGATCAAGACGATCGCGGCGAGCCCCTTGTCCTCAACGTCCGCAAACATATCGTCGGTGAGGGTTTCGACCTTCTCGCCGTTCTTGTCCACGAGCGCGCCCATCTCAACGAGCCGTTGCATGTACGGGCGCAAGGTCTCCGGGAGTTTCACCCCGGTCGCCTGGGCGTCCTGGTAGAGTTTCGAGAGTTCGTCCTTCATCCCATCGAGCACGAGCACCACGTTGGATCCTTCGCCGGCGAGCATCTCCAGATCGCGCAGGTACCCGAAGGCGATGTCATGGATCCGCGACTCCTGAAACTTCGGCCCGAGCGCGGCCAGGTCCACGCCGAGTTCCTTCGCGCGGGCCTGCATCGTCTGCCACGACGGGTCTTCGGCGAGACCGCCGAGCATGTCCGCGATGTCTCGTGGAATCCCTTCCATCTCGAGCAGCGAATCAATCATCGGCTGGAGCGACGCGGGCACCGCCCCGCCGAAGTCCTCGAGCGCGACGGTGAGGTCATCAAACCCGCGGGTAAATTGCCGGAAGAGTTCTTCACTGCCCTTCCGGAGACGTTCAAACTCCAGCCGGCGCTCCTCGAGGTGATGGCCGAACGTGGTGACGCCGTCCGGATTCCAGACATCGACGAACGTGAGGCCGACCTCGTTGGCCGCCGCTTCGAGATCCTCGAAGGCCTCGTAGGGGCTATTCGGCCCCACGAGATCGGCGTGCATCTGGGCCGTCATGTCCGCGAGGGCGATTTGGAAATTTTTCGAGGCCTGCCGCGCCTCGACAATGTTCTTCAGCACCTCGCCGAACATCTGCGTCACGGTCGCGATGCCCAACCCCGCCGCCGCCGAGTTCTCAGCCGTGGCCCCGCCCTTCATCCCCGCCGCGATGGCCGGCGCGATGGCCGCGCCGAGCCCCGCGGCCATCTGCTCCCCGAGCACCTTGCCCATGCCGGCGCCGCGGGCCGACATCGCGGCACCAAAGATCGCCGGGAGCGTGTTCGCGAAGTCGGTAAACGCATCCTTCCACGGCGTCAGTTCCGGCGGCGGGGCCATCTGAAACCCCTTCCCGAGATCGATCGGTTGGGTGTTCACGATGTCCGCGAAGTTCTTCCACTTCGACGAGAACTCGATCACGCCTTCGGTCGCGTTCTTCGTCGCGAGCCAAATGTCGTACATGACCTTTGGCGCCATCTGGCCCGCGGCCTGATAGCTGACGATCGCCTCATCCATCGCCTTATGAATGTTGAGCTTCGCCGTCGCGGACATCTGCTCAATCGGAATCGCCTGCTTCAGCGCCTCGAGATAGAGGTTCGCTTTCCCGATCGCGCCCGATCCGCCGGCCCCGCCGAAGCTATTCACCAAGTCATCGAGCGCGTCATCGTGCTTCTTCAGTTCGCGCGTGTAGGCTTCCTCGGCCCGCTTCGCGTCCTCGAGCCCTTTCTTTCGCGCCGCTTCCGCCGCCGTGAGCCCCGCCGTTTTCTTGGTCACGCCGTCTGTGACTTCCTTCGTCGTCTGGAGTCCCTTGTTCACGTCGTCGCCGTGGGACGCCACCGGCACCAGCGCCGCCGCGAGATCCGTCGCCGCTTTCCCAGCGGCTTCGAGGCCCGCCACGTACTGCTTGACGTCGTCGCCGCCGGTAAATTGGGCCTTGAGCCCCTTGCCCATGATCGTGAAGAAGTTCCCCCACGACGAGAACAGCGCCTTGGAGTTTTTCATCGTCTCGGCGAGCATCTCGCCGGAGAAGATGATCACGTCGTCCTTGAACTTGCCCCAAGCGTCAGAGGCCGCGGCGAGCCGCTTGATCGTCTCTTCCGACATCGCCTCCTGGGCCTTCGTCGCTTCCACGAGGCCGTCGCGGATCCCGCCGATCGTTTGTTTCGCACTGGGACCGAGGAGGCCGAGCGCGACGTCGTACTGGAGGGTCTCGTCCTTAATCGCCGTGATCTTTTCAAGGATGACGCGATAGGCGTCCTCGCTCGAGAGTTTGCGGATCGCATCGCTATTGAGCCCGATGTTCTTGAGCAGCGCGTCGTATTCGTCGGAGCTCTCGGAGAGTTTCTCCGTGACGTGCATGATGGACTTGCCGAGCGCCTCGGTACTGACGCCGCTGTCCCGCGCCGCCCCCGTCCACTTCTGGACCGCCGTCGTGGTGAATCCCCACTGGAGCGAGAGATCCTTGACCGCGTCCGCCGCGTCGAACACCGAGCCGACGAACCCCACGACCGCGTCGATCGAGAACGCGATCCCGATCGCGCCGGCCATGGACGTGAGCGTGCCCATCCAGTCGATGCCCGCTTTATTCGCGTTCTTGGTTTCGTCCGCGATCTTCTGGAGGTTCTTCGGCACGTCCATGCCGAGCGCCTTCATCTTCGCCACCGCCTCGTTGGCGGTACTGCCGAGCTTGGCCAGTTCTTTCTCGGTGAGTTTCGTGGTCCCGCCGATGTCCTCGATCGCCTTCACCATCAAGGTCGCGTCCTGGATGATCTTGACGCCGGAGAACTGATTCCCCATCGCGTTCAGACGCTGGCCGGCCTTCTCCGCGCCGGCGCCGAAGTCTTTCAACTTCGTCTCGGCCTTATCGACCGCATCGTAGAAGGAGGAGAAGTTCGCGGTGAAGGTGGCAGAGAGGGCCATCGGGTTACTTTCGGGACTTGGCGGCTTCCGCGCTCAATTGTTCCACCAGGACGCTGTAGACATCCACCGGGAGATCGAGCAGGTCGTCATACGTCCAGCCCATGATCCGGCAGATATACAGATCGCTTACGGTGCGCTCACGCCAGCCGGGAGTTTTTTTTCCTCGGCCCGCGCTTCGGTCATCGCCGCGTCGTGCGCCTGGATCGCCTCGAGGATCTCGCGCAGCGACTCCGGCGTCTGGTTGCGGAGCGCCGCGAACACGAACGGATACGAGGCGTCGCGGATCCGGATCGGCTTGTCATCGGCGTCGGTGATCGACCAGTCGATCAAGTAGCTGACCGCCTGGGCGATGCCGAGATGCTCGAGGTCGAGCTCTGGCCGCTCGCCCGATCGCATGGTCCCGGCTTTGATGACCTTCGCGTGCGCGTCGCGCTCTTCGCCGGCCGTCAGGTGCTTGCGGACGAGGAGCCAATCCCCGCCGCTAATCTCCAGCCGGATCTCTTCCTGCTTGCGATACCGCGATCCCATGTGTGCCTTTCGTTAAGACTTCGGAACGAGGCGCGCCGTCAGCCGGCCACCGGAGACGCTCACGCTATCGAGGGGTCGATACGTCGGGGCGCCGTCCGCGTACTGGATTTCGAGGACGAGCCCCGCTTGCGTGATCCGGAAGCCGTCCACGTCCTCGACGGTGGCCGAGATCCAGCCGCCGTCAATCGTCCACGGCCCGAGGACCGCCGCCCGCTGGTAGCCCAGCCGGACGACGGCCTTCACGCCGGAGAACGTGACCCGCTGAACGCCGACCGTCGCCATCGCCGTCTAGGCGACGCCCACGACCCAGGCCGTGCCGTTCCAGTGTGCCGACGACCCATCGCCGAGCCGCACGTACTGGCCCGTCGTCCACGCGCCAGATGGCGTCGCCGTGACGGCCGCGAGCCCCGCGAGGTTCGCGGGCGCCATTGCGCCCGCCGGCGTGAACGATCCCGGCGTGCTCGTCGCACTCGCGCCCGTGGCCGCGACCATCGACGACCGCGACCAGGCGCCGTTCGCCATGAACGTCCCATCGATCGTGACCGCCGAGGTGACGCCCCCTTTAATCGAGGCATCGACCCAGGCCGGGCCTTCCCACCCGACACTCGATCCAGTGGACGGATAGATCGCCAGGAAGCAGCCGGTCGGCGAGTCGGCGAGGTCAAAGAGGGTGTCGTCGAGGCGATCCCAGAACGCGGTGAAACTGCCGGACAAGTCCTTGAGTCCGACGACGTACCGCTTGTTGGTGTCGCCGAGACTCGTGGTCTCGACCTTGTCGGTCGCCATGTTCAGCGTGTACTCGCTGATATTGCCGATCGCGACGTAGGCGTCGCCGACGAGGAGCTTGGCGGCGATCACGCCTTCTTTGCCGTGGGTCCCTGGATTGTTGGTTGGTGCGGCTGGTGCGGGCATGGGGTCTCCTTGAAATCCTGACTGTCAACGCGTTACGTGGCCGAGCCTGTGACAGTCAGGCCGGCCCGCTGAACTAACTCGACGAGCGCCGCGGTCATAATCCGGCGCCGCAGCGGCGCGATCGGCGCAAAGATCTTTTTGGCCGGCATGGGGCCGGTGTTCTTCCCGTTCTTCCACTGGCGCTTCTTCCCGGCCGTGCCGCGCTCGTACAGCCAGGCGTGCCGCGCCCGACTCACGACGCGCGACGAGACACCACCGACCACGTCGCTCGTGGTCTCGACGCGCACGTGCGATCGCAGGTTGCCGGTCTTCACCGCGTACTGGCCGAGGACATCCACCGCCATCGCGTCGGCGGTCGCCTGGACAATCACGGCGGCCTCGCGCTGGAGATCCTCCGGCAGCCGCTTGAGATCGGCGCGGAGCTGCTCGAGGCCGGTGATCTTCAGGGTGACGCTCATCGCGGCGTCGTCCCGCGGCCCACGACCTCGACGGCCGTCAGTTGGATCTCGACATGGCGCTCATCGAGGTCGCTGACGCTCTGGACTTGCAGCGTCCGGCCCTCGAAGATCACTTGCGTTTCGAGGTTGATGCCGGGATGGTAGCGGCCGCGAATGAAGAACGCCGCGAGCCCGTCCATCGCCGCGGTGGACGACGGCATGACCTGGCAGTACCACGTCGGCGGATCGAGCGTCACCGCGGGATGCGCGAGCGTCACGAGATGCCGGTAGGATCCGATGCCCATCGCTACGCCAGCGCCGGATCGCGATACATCGCGAGCAGGTTCTGGAGCTCCTTCCAGATCACGGCGTCCTGGCGGTTCGTCTGGCCGGTGAAGTCATCGCCGCGATGTTCGTAGTAGTGGACGGTCAAGAGCAGGATGGCGTGCTTGACGGCCACGGGCGCGGACGCCGGCGTCCACGCCGCATCGGCCGCCGGCCCGAGGTACGCCAAGACCGCTTCCTGCGCGGTCGCCAACTTCTCGTCGATATCCGCATCGTGCGCGGCATCGGTGATCCGCAACTGGATCGCTTTGACTTCCGCCGTCGTCCAGAGCGGGCCGGCGAGCGTGACGCGCGAAAAGCTGAGCGTCACGGCTCGTTCTCCACCGGCGCCTCGACGGCCAAAGTCGGACTCACCGCCGGAATCGGAGCCGGGACGCTCAATTCCCGCATCGCGATCGACGCGAGCGGATAGTACTGCTGCTGCAGGTACGGCGTGTCGCCGCCGGGCACCGGGCCGAGACCGAAGTACTTGAGCCGCGCTTCATTCGGCGAGAGGACGCCCGCGTTGACCGCGTCGTGCGCGGCCTTCGTCTTCGTCGCCGTATCCATCCAGATGAGGTCATCGAGATCGAACTGGACGGCGAAGGGTGCCGGGAGCTCGAGGCCGCTCTTAAGCAGATCCTCGATCGCTTTGAGATGCGTCTGGAGACACTGCGAATGGTACTGGAGCGTGGACGCTTCGTTATTGGCGTACGGCGGCTGCTGGCTCGAATCGACCATCGAGATCGGGACGCCGAAACAGCCGGCGATCGTTTTCGCCGTCCAGCCCGCCTGTTCAATCCACTGCGACTCTTCCGCCGACGAGCCGACCGCCTCGTACTTCATGCCGTTGCCGACAATAGCGGTCTTGCCGGCGCCGAGCGCGTGCCACGTCTCGCTCAACCGCTGCGCCGTCTGCGGATCGATCTCGGTCGGCGCAATCAGCATCCCGGACGGCCGGCCGCCGCTCGAGAAGAACGACGTACTCGCTGCTTGCATCTCGAGTCCCTGGCGGGCCGCCCCGCCGCAGGCGTAGAGCGGCGAGAGCCCGACCAGCGGGTGATAGACGCAATTCCAGCGGTCGTGGATGATCTCGCGCGCCGGGACGACCGTCACCGCGCCGAGCCCCGCGAGCTCGTTGGTTTGGAGCTCGTAGTAGACGGCGCCATCGGGCGACACCAGCGGCTTCACCCGACACGGGTCGAGTACGTACAGCGACGTGACGACGCCGCGCTGGTCCCGATCTTTGAGGACGTACGTATTGCCCCACAGGAGCTTGCTAATCATCCAGACTTCGAGAAATTGCGCCATCGTCTGGTAGCGATTGGGTGTTCGGAGGACCGGCGAGAACGCCGGGCTCGACGTCGCCTCCCAGATGCCATTGGCATCGACGACGCCGAGCTCCGGCGGCAATTTCCCAATATCGGACGCAATCAGCGAGACGCAGCGAAAGACGACCGGGTTGGCGAGCACGCTCTCGAGGCGGACCTCGTCGTTCTTCTGCCAGGCGCCGGTGTACGACTCGCGCACCACGGGCCAGTAGCCGCCCGTGCCCGCCGCCGGCGGCCGCGGCCCCGGCGCGAAGACGGCCCGCACCCGATCGAGCAGCCCCACGCTATTCCTTCGACTTGCCCGTGGCGACGGTGACGCTGGTCCCCGTGGGCGATGGCCACGCGACCGCCGTCAGGTACTTGACCGAATTGGTCCCGACGCGCTTCCAGGTGATGTACCGCTCCGCCCGCAAGGCCACCGCGTTCATCTGGAACATCGAGGCGTAGACCGTGGTCGCATCGACGGGGCTCATCGGCGCCGAATCCATTTGCAACGAGGCTTCGGTCGAGGCGTCGATCGTCACGCCGCCGTCGTCCGCGAACAGAATGAGGTCCGGCTGCAAGGCGACGACGTTGGTCCCGAGCACGTTCGACGTGATGAACTGGAGCCCTTTGTACGTCCCGCCGTTAATCCCGATCCCCGGAAACTCCGGCGACCCGTCCGTGTTCGTGCGGAAGGACAAGGCGAGCGCATTCGCGGGCGACATCAGGAACGTGAGCCCATCGACCGGGATGCTGTTCGTGGCAAAGTGAGTAATCAGCGCGAGCACGTCCGCGAGCGGCGAGACCGTGCCGGCGGCCGTGGGCGCCCCGTTGGTGATCGAGGCCGGATTGACGCCGGTCACCGCCGCCACCGCCGGATTGATGAACTGGCCGTCGATGAACGCCGCGATCCCCTTGACCATGTCGTCGCGGACGAGCGCCTCGGCCGAGGGATTGGAGAACCGGACGAGCTCCTGCGACAACACGATGATCGCCGCGATCTTGTTGAACCCGAGCGTTTCGAGCCCGAACGCCAGCGAGGTCACGGGTTTCGGTTTCAATTCCCCGACCCAGTTGTACGTGCCGCCCGCCGACTGCGCGGGCACCTGGACATTGAACGGCACCTTCCTGAGCCCCTGGATCTTGCCGACGATCGTGGCCGCACGCAGGAGCGGCAGGAAGTCGGCGACGATCTCCGCATTGACGAGCGGCTTGGCCCAGGTCGTGTCCGTGGTCGTGCCCGCGGCGACGGCGGCCTTGAGCGCGAGCGAGACTTCCGGCGTTGAGTCGTGCCAGCGCTTTTCGGCGTAGACCGCCGGGTCGCAGCCTTCGAGCCGGCCCGCGAGCTTGGCGATTGCGAACCGCGCGAGCTTGATGCCGGGATCCACGTTCGACCGCACCGACACGTACGGCAGCCGCACCCCGGCGGGGGCGCCGACGACCGGCACCGCCATCGAGATATTCAGCCGCTCGTGCTCGCGAAAGCGGACGAGATCCTTGTCGATGCTCTTGACCTGTTCCAGCAGCCCGTCGTGCTCCGTCGCCTGCTCTGACTCGCCGAGCGTCCCGGCCTCATCGGCGGCGGTCTGCATGATCTCCGTCATCCGGGCCGCGAGCGCGGCGCGTTTGTTTTCGAGCGCGGTAATGTGTTCGGACGGAGGAGTTGGCTTCATAGTCGGCGCCCCCTTTGGACGCGCTGCGAGTGATTTGACGGAGAGGATCGTGGCGCCCAGGTTGGCCGGGATGGTCACCAGGCTCACTTCACAGATTTCAGATTTGAGGATCTTGCGGACGGCGCCGGCGTACTCGACCGCATCGCCGAGGATCCGGAACCCGATCGAGACGCCGGAGATCACGCCCGCCTTGATGCAGGCCCAGGCATCATCGACGCGCGCTTTCAAGGGACTCGGGTCGTCGAGCCCCGGCAAGACGGCGTCGAAGAGGATGCCGTCCCGCGTCGCCGTGAGCGTCACCGATCCGATCGGCTGCTTCGGGTCGTGATGAAAGAGCAGCGGGACGGGATTGCGAAAGACGACGCCGGCCGGGTCCACGCTATCGCCGTGGCGGTCGAGCTCCGGCGTGGACGCGATCCCCGAAAAACGCCGGGCCGGCGCATCGACCGACTTGATTTCGAGCAGGCTGTACGCGCGGTCCACGGCGAGTTATGGAAGCACCCGCCTCCATAACTCGCCTATAGATCAATACGAAAAATCGCTTAGGCGAAACTCCAGACTCGCGCCAATTGCGCGAGCCACAACAAGAGCCCAATCACCACGACCGCCCGAATCACGATCCGGAAGGGCTGCGGCATCGGGACGTACGTCTCGAGGAGGTAGACGAGCAGGCCCAAGATCCCGAGGACGACGACGACGCTAATCACCGTGGAAATCATCGGAACCCCCACAACTTTTCGGTGTGACAGATCGGGTCACACCTTCGCTTTCGGCTTGCACGCTTCCTCGACCACGCGCCGGAGCCAGGTGGCGAGCGGCACCCGCGCCCGCGCCGCTTCCTGCGCCGTCCGGTCATACGACTTCGGCGCTAAGCGGAAACTCACCGGGACCATCGAGTCCGCGCTCCGTGGCCGGCCCTTCGGCTTCATCCGACCACCAGCATCTGGTACGTCGGGGTGACGGCCGCGGTCGCGCGCAGATAGCCGCCGATCGCCATAATGAGCGCATCGATCGCGTCGATTTTGTTCGGGCTTTCCGGCGCGTCTTTCTTCGGCAAGATCGAATCGTCGATGCGCCGCGTCACCACGCAATTACTCGCTTGCCAGGCCAGACACATATTGCCGTCGTGACGAAACCGCCCATGCTTCACCCGCGTCTCGAGCTCGCGCGCCGGGAGCGTGAATGTCTTCCCGTTCTTCGGTTCCACCCGGGCCGGCAGGCCGTCGTTATAGAGCGCGCCGACGAGTTGCACGGATCCGTATTGGTCAAAGCAGATATCGCGGACCTGAAACCGCGTGACCCAGTCGCGAATGTCGGCCTCAATCCGCGCATAGTCGATCATCGTGCCCTCCGTGAGGACGAGCTCGCCGCGCGAGGCCCACTCCCGATACTGGGGGACGGCCCGCGCCCGCTCGAGCACGACGCCCGCCGGCAGATAACACCGCACAAACCCGACGAGCTGCTCGTCCCGCACGAAGACGAGCGCGGCCGCCGCCAAGTCATCAAGCTGCGCCAAGTCGCCGCCAATCCAACACGGCTGCCCCTCAAACGCCTCGAGCGTCAGCGTCGGATCGGCGCAGGCGTGCCACGCCGTCATCGAGAGCCACGACGATCCGGCGTTCGTCCACTGCGAGCAGCATTTGACCTTAAACTCGCCCTCGAGCCCAGGCGTCTGCTGGGCATCGAGACAATACCGCCGCATGTTGTCGAGGAGCGGCGTCACGCCGAGCATGGGATTGGCTTTCACCCAGACGCGCTCGTCGCGCCAGTCGTCACCCTCGTCGAGCGTGTAAATCAGCCCGAGTAGATGATCAGCGTCGATCACCCCTTCCAGGACTTTCGTCAACGTCTTGCGGAGCGCAAACCCGACCGAGAGTTGGTTGTAGCCGGCGGTGGTCGGACACAAGAGTAGCGGATTCCGGCGGGCGCCCTGGGCGCTCTTGAGGACGTCGTGTAGCTCGAAGTCTTGCGCGTGCGATTCATCGAGCACGATACACGACGGATTGAGCCCGTCTTGTGTGGAGGCTTTCGCGTTAATCGGCCGCATGGATCCCGTCGTTGTCTCGGTCCCGCGCGGGATGACGCAGATCGCATTCACAAACGACCGGAGCCCCTGACGCCGCAGCCACGAGGATCGCGTGATCATCTGCTGCGCAATCCCGAAGACGATCCGCGCCTGGCTCCCCGTCGTCGCGCCGCAGATAATCGACGGCCCAACCTCCCCTTCTTTGAGGAGGTGATAGAGCGCGATCCCCGCCATGAGCGTGGACTTCGCGCCCTTCCGCCCGAGCTCCCAGTACAGCGTCGTAAAGCGCCGGCGGGACGGGTCGGCCCGATGGCGCCAGCCGAAGAGCAGCGCGACGAGAAATATCTGGGCGGGCTCGAGCTGGATCGTCGGCGTCGCCCACGTCCCCTCGACATGGGGCAAGTGTTCGATAAACGCGCAGGCGGCGGCGGCCTGTGCCGGATCCCAGACGTAGGGACTCGTCGGATCCTTCGCCGCTTCGAGGTCACGTAAATGTCGCGCGCCGGCCAGTTGGACCCACTTACACGCCAGGACGCGCCCGGCGACCACGTCTTCGCCGTAGGCCAAAGCTAGGGCGGCATACGCCCTAGGTTGCACCTTGGTCCGATCGGCCTTCCTACGGGATCGTCGCGGCTTCTCAGTGGGATCTAGTTGGGATGCGCGCGTGGTCCCGCGGGCGTCTTTTTCAGTTTTCGGGAGTCGGGGGTGTCCCCGTGGCCGGGAGGTCAGTCCTTCCATAACTTTTCTAGTCGCGCCTTAAAAAGCC
>Ga0137348_1000026_pt1 | contig 17431 bp, 20 predicted proteins | sample EasRivERMLT600_2_FD_102293 | JGI IMG/M metagenome (GOLD analysis project Ga0137348, IMG submission 102293) | Soil microbial communities from meander-bound floodplain in the East River, Colorado, USA - East River MetaG ERMLT600_2 | ecosystem: Environmental > Terrestrial > Soil > Floodplain ...
GTTCGAAGTCACTCGCGCTAACTTCGCTGCGTCTGCTGCGGGAATGGGTGCGGATCCGGGGTTGGTCGAAAACTTCTTAAAGAAAGGTTACTCCTTCCAGCAAGCGATGCTCTGGTCAAAACATCCGGAGTGGCCACCACCGCCATCGCCCGGTCCTCGGGTACCTGGGTTCGCCGAGGGCGGCACGATCATGGTGGGTGAGAATGGACCGGAGATCATACGTGCGCCATTAGGAAGTCAGGTATTTCCAACCGGAACCGGGCCGAGTCGTGGTGACACGTACAATGTCGAGATCAACGTGAACGGTACCGCACAAGAAGTGGCCGGCAAGGTCAGTCGCGAGTTCATGCGCCAGTTGAAAATGCGTCGCCAGTTCGGTGCCGCTTAAGGAGACAGTATGCTCTACGGAACTTCGTTCACAGAAACACTTATCAGTGGGCAGATCGATGGAACTGCCAACACGACCGGCGCAGCGGCATCGGCGATACCGGCATCGGCGAAGTTCACCCTACCGGCAAATGCGCTGGCCATTGGCAAGGTATTGAAGATCGAAGCTGCCGGCAAGATGTCCTCGGTCATTACCACACCTGGGACTATGCGGTTCGACGTTCGATTCGGCGCCATTCTGGTATTCGATTCGTTGGCCGCATTGCTCGATACGGCGGCCGCGCATACCAATGTGGGGTGGTGGTTGGAGATCATGCTCACGTGTCGTGCCATCGGTGGTACGACCTCTGCCAACTTCATGGGTCACGGTAAGCTGACTTGTGAAGCGATCAAAGGTTCGGGTACGATGCCGTTGGGTTCGATGGTGGCAATGTTGCCATGGAATTCGACTCCGGCGGTAGGTACTGGGTTTGATAGTACCATATCCAACGTGATCGACTTGTTCTTTACTCAGACGGTAGCGACTGGGTCGATGACATTACAGCAGTACACTTTAACTCTGTTGAACTAAGATGGCGCTCAATCCACTTACCGCAGGGCCGGGACGGTTTCGGTCTCGGACTCTCGGAGACGACACTACTCCAGAAATCTATTCGGTCACGCCGAACTCGGACCGAGCAGCTGGAGGTGTGGCCGTTACAATCACTGGAAATAACTTCCAATCTAATGCAATCGGTACGGCACCTACGGTACGTTTCGGCGCGACATTAGCGACCAGTGTCGTGTTAGTAAGTATCAATACGATTACATGCAATGCGCCTGCGCATGTGGTGGGGTTGGTAGATATCACGGTCACCAACCCGAATGGACAGTTCGGTATACTGCCTAACGTGTTCACGTATTATGATACGGTACTCTTTCTCGTAACGCCGAACTACGGCCCGATTGCTGGTGGTACATCGATCCAGATCATTGGTGCGAACTTCAAACCCGCTCCTGCGGTTACCGTGGGCGGGATTACTCCAGGTACGGTCATACGTATCGACTCCCAGCATATCTCGGTGATCACGCCCGCACACGCACAGGGTCCGGCCGATGTCGTAGTCGACGGTGTTACTATGCGTGGCGCGTTTATGTACACGCTACTGACACGAGGAGAAGATCTTCGTCGTAATCCGTCGATACGAATAACTGAATCGATCAATGCTCCATCATCGTGTTCGTTTGTAGTTGATGGTCGGAGTGTGCCGCCATTGGCCGGTGAAGAGTTCGAGTTCTTGGACGATTCGTCAAATGTGCTGTTCGCTGGCGTTGTGCAAACGGTACAACAGAAGTACGAGGAAGGCGGTGAAACCGATCAACTATTGTGGGAGATTAACTGTACCGACTACACTGCGTGGTTGAATCGACGTCGACCGAATGGGAGTTACATTCAGGTATCTGCCACGGATATCGTGAAGGATCTCATAGCGAAGTACGCGCCATGGGTTACGGTAGCCCATGTGCAATCGGGACTGTGTGAACTAACCCTAACCTTTGATGGCACCGAAGACTTCGCCACGGTGTTGACGACCATAGCCAAAGCCTTGGGCGGTGGGTATTGGCGTATCGACTACAACAAAGACCTACATTTCTTTCGGTCAATCAACATCGCGTCCGGTAATGGATCGACATCTGAACCGATTACGAATCTGGGTGGTGGTGAGGTTAACCCGACTCCGCCGGTACTGTCGCAGAGTTCGTCAGTCGGTGTGTACTTGCCCGGCTACTACATGTTCTGTTGCGCATTTCGATACAGTGACGGAATCGTATCTACTCCAGGTCCATTTTCTGAATTGATGCTGTTGGACGGACATCATCTGCCGCAACTAGATAGTATTCCTACCGGTGCCGCGATCGGCGGGTTGACTGTTACTGATCGAATCATCTACTATAAGTTCTTTGGGTTCAGTGGCGGTGTTCCATTAGCGGCCGGGATGCGTATCCACGACAATGTCACTACCACCGTGATCGCCACACCGGATGGGAACTACAGTTCACTGAACTTGTCGTTGGGCGACATGAGTGGTGTAGCGCGTATTCCAACGGTGGCTCCGCCTGTCGGTCCGCCACGTGCACCAGACGCCAGTCAAATCTCTGACATGTCGGCACGTACGGCGATGGGGCAGGTGTTCCCGGACTTCTTCGGTCCCGGTGGTAGCAAGGTATCGTTCTCGTTTCCGTCCGGTACGTGGGCGTTCAAGATGACCGACCTGTACGATGACGGGACGGAGTCGCAACCCAGCGAAGCATCCGGTCGACGAAACTTTGACGGGCAACATGCGGTACGGTTCGCCACAAACAATACCGCAGGCGATGTGAATGGTCGTTCCGTTATCGCACGAAAAATCTATGGCAGTCGAGCAGCTCGGCTGGATGACATCCCAGACTTCTCCGCCGGCACTACCTCGTTGTGGTTCGTGTTCCCGGATAACGGCAACGCAACTATCACGATCGTCCCAGCGGTCAAGCAGGACAACTTAAACCAGTCGATCAGTACCGTTGGATCGCAGCAGCCACCGGGAATCAATGACGGAGGAGTGCAACACGATTGCGTGGTCGGACCGAATCCGGAAGAGCCGGATTATCCGGATGACATCACTTCCACGAGTACGACTCTGTTACGGGATCCTCAGATCACACATACGATCGACGTCACCCAATTGCGAAATCGAGTTATCGTATATGGGCAGGCAGTGATTCAACCACCGAATGTGGTGACACCTCCGCCTACCGGATCTGGCACGGGTTCATATGTACAACCTCCGGTAGTGTTAACGAGTCAAATCAATCAATACGCCGGTGCGGCGGCAGGGTTCGCTGGGTTCTACGGTATCCCGATGAACTACATTCGAGACCACCCGCAATTTTATCCCTGGTCTGGATACCCATTGAACCAGCGGTGGAATGTAATCATGACCACCACACGGTACGCGGTGGTCGGCGGAACTACGGATGTGTTGCATGAGTATATTCGAGATACGCTCGGCATCTCGGATGCATACGTACTCGATCATCCGTACACCGTGTTCATGGATTTGCCTGAAACGTTTTATGATATTCAAGCCCCACCCACACCTGTCACCACAGTCACGACACAGGATATCGTACACGCTACGGCACTCCCGGAAAAGCCCACCATCATCCGTACCAAGTACCAGGTGGACGATCTCGATTCGCAACGGTTCATGGGACGGATTGAGTTGGACGCAGCTGGAAATCCAACCGACGGAGTGCACGAATTCGGAATCAACACCACATTGGAAACCGCAGAGGAGTGCATTGCATTCGGTAAAGCGCAGCTGGAGCAATTCGCGTGGCCTCTGATTACAGTTCGGTACGCCACCAGAGATCCGAAGTCGCATCCGGGACGTATGGTGCATATCGATTTAACGGATCCACCCATCAAAGGTGATTTCCTAATCCTGGCGGTGGACGTCGACCAGATCAAAGAAGAAGCCGAGACCACCGATCTGTTGTCGCCCCGGTATACGGTTACCGCGGCGGATCCGGTTAAGTTCAATCTGGACGATCTGTTACTACTCATTGGGACGGTGGGTGATCAACTTGGACTGATGGTCGGTGGCAGCGGATTGGATCAGGACAACGCGTTGAACGTCGCGCGAATGTCGATGCCGTTACCGGTAGGGCAGACATTACTAGAATCAGCCGCGATCGTCTTCACTGAAACCGACATCGTAAATGGCACGATGAAGCTTTGCGTAGCTGGGGTACCAGGATACCTCATCGTGCCTATGATGATGGTCTTCTTTGATGACTTTAGTACTTCTCCTGGAGGTTGGAATACCTCACGTGCGGCGGTATGTCGATATGTGAGTGGATCAGGAAATGATCTCATCAGTCCATCGAATACCTTTTTCCAGAATGGAGCGAATAAGAACAGTGGGTTTGCGTTAGCGCAGACGATCGTCGTACTCGGTACGAATAATGAACTCGGAGTTGGAGTCAACGTAGGTCCGTCGGGTAACAATATCCTACTGTCTGTATCTCCGAGTGGATATACTGCGAAGATCAAACTGTTCTACCTACTAACAGCTGGGTTGTATAATTAACAGGAGGTGAGTAAAGGGAGAGACAATGGAGATACCGATTCACATTCACATTCACTTACACGACCATCGCGACGGCGTGTCGAACAACGACGTCCTCGTCGAGGTCAAAAAGTTAGGGAGCGTTATGGCAAAGCAGTACGCAGATCTCGCGTCCGCACTTGCGGGCATCAACGACATCACCAACGACCTCAGCGCCAGTGTTGACAAGGTCGTTCTCAACGAGGCCGCGCAGATCGCCTTGATTCAGGCACTGCGTGATCAGATTGCGTCGGGGTCACCCGTCACGGTCGAGCAGTTGGAGCAGGCAGTCACCACGGCGGAATCGCGCAAGGCTGCGTTGGCAGCTATCGCGGAGAACCTGCGTCAGATCGCGGCGGATCCGGCCATCCCGGTACCGCCACCGGTTGAGATCCCGCCGGTCATCGAACCGGAACCAGTGGATCCGAACACCTAGGAACATGTGTCGGCACCGGGGTCATCTGGCCTCGGTGTCGTCGCTGGGAGTTGATATGAAGAAGTTCGTGAGTGCGGTAGTCGGGATGAGTGTAGTGATTGCACTCATTCCGTATCCGGATACAGAATGGCGTGTGTCCGCTCAGGTATTGGCACCGTTCGTAAAGACCACAGTTACGTTCATTGGAATGGATGTATCGACACCGTACGACTCGGTGAACTATGGCCGACTCGGGGCGGTGTGGGCTGGTATGCCGGGACCGTTCGACACACCGATTGAATGTCGCTGCGCACGACCAGGCGAGCATGTGCGTATTCGATTACGTTTCCGTGGTGTTGGTGGTATCCACGTAGTGATCGCTTCGGGTACACTCGACGACAAAGAGATCTTTCTCGCTGCTACTACGGACATTGACTTTCCACCAGGACGCGACGAGATACTCGCACAATGGGACGTCGATGGACCGGTGGTGTTCTCGTTCGGTCCAGGTACGAACATGCGTGGGATATTCATCGATGCAGCTCCGGCTCCAAATGGGGGCCAACTTAAACTCGTGGGGGAGTGAACATGAAGAGATTACTTTTGTGCTGCCTGATGCTGTGTGTGACGTCATCGGCGTTTGCGCAGAATGGACAGCTCCGTGCACCAATGCGTCCGGTCACTGACCGTATTCAACCCTGGGATTGCGAATTGCCCGCTGTCCCGGGTATGCAAACCCAGAAGATCAATACTCAAGTTGGTCAACTGGTGGAGTGGTGCACGTCAATCGCGATCGCTCCAGCATTGACTGCGCCGTGGACCGTGCAGGTGGACGGTGGTGTGCAGACACCGTTAGCACATATGTGCCGTGGAGCGCAGAATCTAGCAGATCAGACATTGTGTTACGCAGTATTACCGTTAGCCACGACTACCGCACTCCAGGTAGCTGGTCCGCATACATTGACTATCGCATCGATCGCGGTCAACGAAGGTGTGGGGTTAGTTCTACGTGTAGAGCCATTGATGTGTACGATGGACGGGATGCCGTTTCCCGTAGGCACACCCCTACCGCCGCCACCATCCGTTGCCACACCGAACGGCAATCTGCAGAGCACCCTCGGTGCGTACACTATCGAAAGTCGTATCGGGTATCTGCGCAGTAACGGATGGCATATCGAATGGGATCGAGCCCAGTTCGCTGTGGCACCGGTTGCTGGTGGCATCTGGGCCGTCCTCGGCTGGTGTGAAGGGAAGTGAAACCCACGGAGTCACTCGCACATAGTAAGACGGGTCGCAAACGACGAACCGATTTCAAGGGTCGTCCCAAATGCGCGTGGCCTCCGTGTCCGAATCGAGTCAACAAAGCGAACAACGAAACATGTTCGTTTTCGTGTCGATCGCAACTATTTCATTGGCGACGAGGCGAGTCGACTACCAAAGCTGAAATGGAACGTATTTCGGCTATTCGACGCGCCAAGCGCCCCGCTCGCTACGTAGCGTGGTTGAAACGCATTGTCACGGTACCGGATGGAAAGGATGTCATCTCACTAGCCGAAGCCGCGAAGATTGCATTCGCGTGCTACACCAAAGGAATGCACGGACATCGATACCACTTACTGAAGGAGACACGGCCATGAATGTGCTTTTTCGAATTGCGATCGCGGCGATCTGCTACGTAGCGTTCATCTGGATCGTGCCGAAGTTCTTGGCGGTAATCGAGTTGGACGTAGCCGGTAATCTCTGGGATCTATTGCGTGCGTTAGCGGCGCTGGCTGCGGTCGCGTACGTGATCTTCTGGCGCGCGCACGTGTGGCCGTGGGGTCGCCCGGTATGAGCAATGCTTTCTGGGACCGACTTGTTCCGCGTCGACCGACACGTCCACCACGGCCACCGACGCCACCGATCGAACCTACAGAGCCCACGAGGCCACAGATGGCAGCACGAATCTTTCCAGTCACGGATGCGGTCGATGGGGACTTCGTCAATCGAATGTATCCCTACTGGTCAAATGCGTGCCTCATCGACGGTCAGGCCTACATCTTCGCTGGGACCACCGATGACCGACCGAAGTTCTTTCGTGTCAATCTGGACAACGGAGAGGTCACTCGGTTGGGTGCTCTTCTCCCCTACACTGGCACCGGTGAGGGCTGGTCGTGGGATATCAATGGGCGTATCTATCTGGGCGATGGTCCGTTCCTTCGTCGGGTCAATCCGATCAGCGGGCAAGACGATGTCATCTTCAGTGTCCAGGATCGGTTCCCGGGACATCGGCTCTGGCAGATTCACGTATCCAGAGATGGGCAGATGCAGTCCGCTACGCTTCAACGAGTCACCAGTGAAGGCGCGTATCCGAACGTTGGTACGGTGGTGCATCACAGCGCTACCGGGCAGCTGGACTATTTCCCAGCATTGGGAAAACTGGACGAATCGTCGATCAGCAAGAACGGTCGATGGGTACTCATCCAGGAAGACAACAACGACCGCATCATCGATCTAACGATGGACCCGGTACAGGAACGGTTAGTCTATGACGCTGAGCGGGCGGTGGCCCACTGCGATATGGGACCGGACTACGCGATAGGCGAAGCCGACAAGCCGGATCCGGGCGCGTGTGTGAAGATGGATCTGGCTACGTTGGAAATCACTATCTTGTATCTCACCAACAACATGGGTCATGTGTCCGTGCAGAACGGGAAATGTCTGCTCACCGATGTCATGAATCTCAGTCTGTTGCCGATGGACGGATCCGGCCCGATTACGATAGCGCAGCATGGGATGGTGGTGCCACCGAACGCCACGCAAGAGGAAGCGTACAACCATCAGTGTATGGCAAACTTGGACCCGACCGCCACCGTGGCGGCATACGTTACCAACCGCGGCGGACGAGGTCGGTTCGATGTGGACCTACTGGTACTGCCGCAGTGAAGCTTCCGTCGTGGGGTCCTCCCGGCGGGGGTCATGGTACCCGCATGCGGCTATGGCTATGGTGGTATCCATGGTCGTGTGCGGGGAAGTGACTGATGGAAAGTAACTGGCGACAGGCCGTCCGTGCGATGACATTAAAAAAGCCCCGGCAGCCACACGGCCACCGGGGCAACGGCCTACTTCGACTTCAACGCCTTCAACTTTGCTTCGAGCTTCTTGATCTTCGCCTCACGCTTCGCGATGCCGGCACGCAGCCCAGAGATCCGCGTCTGGATACGAACTGCTTTTGAGATCTTCTTCACAACCGGCTTCTTCTTCGTCGCTGTCTTTTTGGTGGTGGCCATTTTCGTGTCCTTCTTGTTGGTGGTGGAATTGGGGAGCCACCCGGGTGGTGGCCCTCCCGTCATTTTCTTGCCCGGCCAGGGATACGTAACGCTGGTGTCCTTCATTTCGAGACCCGGACTTCAACGGTCCGTGTTTTCTTCGAATCGTTTTCGATGGTCACTTGCACACCGTTCATCTTGAAGTCCTCCCAGTACCCACCGCGCACTTTCACGATTCGTACCTTTTCCTTTTTCTTCATATCGTCCTCAGCAACTGGGCGACAACCCAATTGAACACCTGTTCGATACCGGTGTGCGGACACCCGGCCAAACGAAACCGAGTCACGCTACCAGAACCGATATCGATCTTCCAGTCCTGGTCCACCTTGGTCGCTCCGTGTTTGTCCACGCTGACCAGAGTGATTCCAATAAAACGATATGCTCTCATATCCGTCTCCTTCTATTTAGTTGTCAAACACGGCCGTGTTGCCGTGCAGTAGTTATTTGCCAGCACCGGTGCAATTACTACAGGAATCGTTCTAGCCCGGTAACCAATGGTGCAACCGTTGCATTGATATGAATGCCCCAGTGAATCGTGCGGTGCTTCTATTCGTATGGGGTACGGGGTACCCGGTATCGGGGACGCGGGGCGGGGCGGGGCAGCGCCCGGCCGGAACGCCAGACGGCTTGCCCAATCCCCCTTAGGCCTCCTTAGGCTCCCTAGGAGCCGGTTCTAGCCCAGGCGCGGCAAGGGGGCCGGGCGGGAGACGTTCCCCGGGAACGGGCCTTAGGGTCTCCGTTAAACGCGCCTGAAGGCCCGCCTTGGGCCGAACCGGGCCTTCCCGGACCCCTTCCGGGGGAGCCCGGCCGGAGCGGGAACGCGGGGAAGCTCGACCATGGGAAACGTATCGGAATTACAGAGACGAGCGCGTGCCTCAGTTATCCGAATAGTGCGCCAGCCAAGCAGTCGTAGATCATGATCTCGTTGCGTATCATATCGTCGCACATTGAGTTCACGATGATACGGACCATCTACTTCAATGAGGATACGCCTACTGGGATGCGCTAGGTCAGCTATGTACCGTGTCCACGGAATCCGATACTCGAACTTCCATCGACTACCCAGTAGTTGTTTTAGATGTCGTTGACCCTGGCTGAGTTTCATCGTTCTTCTCCGTTGGCACATTTATCGTGATCTTCGAACCCACCGTCGTGAGTGTCGCCTTCCCTAGTGGCGCACGTATCTTGCGCGGATGCGGCTTGACACGTTTGCCGAGCAGGCGTATCTTGCCAATGGTAGGTCGCAGGAGTTCTTCCTTCGTATACAACTGCGCATCGATGATTTCCTTGTGCACATAATCTGACAGTGTCCAGGTAGTGCCCAGGCCAGCACCTTGCCGTTTGATGATCTGTAGCGCAGCGAGGTCTTGCATCAGCCGTTGAATAGTGGCAAACGGATAGTGCGTCTTCACCGCGAGCTCCCGCATCGACATGGGTGTGAGTATCGCGCCGGCACCTCCGCCCATCACCGAGATCATCGCCCGAAGCACATCCTCGTTTCTCTGGGAGATAGTATCCAACATCACTTTCTTCACGAGACTGTATTCGACGTCAGTCACGGTAGCCTTGCCGAACACCATCGCCATACCCTTGGCGAGCTTCGCCAGCTGCTGCCCTAATCGAGTACCGACCTCCGCCATCGGCCGCGACATCATGATATCTTTGTGGTAGAAATCCCGGGACACCGAGCCACGCATACGGGCACCGAACTTGGCCAGTGCCACAATCTTGGTCATGATCGCTGTGGGCAACGTGGGGATAGGCACCCGCGCCATCGTCCGTTCGCAAAACGCTGTGACGACATCGCACATCTCGTCACGCATCACGGTTTCCCGATCCGAGTTTTCAATGGCTCTGGTGATAACTTGACTCTCCGATTCGTGGTGTAGGTTATCACCTACCAGAAACTTCAGGAACCGTTCACCCAACGCCGCATGCTGATCCGAGAGGTCATAGATGCGTGGAGTGACTGCGCCTAGGATACCGAACCGACTGGTGTAGTTTCGTTCGACTCCGTTGCCGAAGGACTTCCCACAGCGACCGTCATACGCGTCCCGTAGGATGCCGAAAATCTCTTTCTGCTCTCGATCCGGCAACGACATGATGCTGGTGAAATCCTTGACCACCAAAACCTTGCCATTCAACTTGGGGATGAGCGATGGGTCCTGTCCCTGTGGCAGTGACGCACCGCTGATCAGTGATGGTGCCGTGAGAGTGCTCGTGGCGTGGACCGCATCCACTTTCGTCAACGCCGATACGACCGCCGTCTTCGCGGACCCGGGTGGGCCTACGATAAACATCCACACCGGTGAGCCATCAATGCGTTGCGTCAACACTGTAGCTAACATCACGTCCACCACATCGGTGCTGCGGAGGAACAGCCATTTGTTGAACACAGTATGCACATCGTCGATCGTCGGTGGCTTCTTCCACTTCAGTTTCGATGTCGACTTTTTTCGGCGTATCGTGATCCGCCCGTCTTTAACGATCCGCTCAGTTTTCGTGGTCTCGTCTGACTGAGGACTATCGTGAAATCGACGCTTTAACTTTTCCCAACACACCTCTGGGGTGTTGCGTGTCGTAGTGCCGTAGACAATCCAATCGCGCGTATCAAACCCAATCGGCACCTCGTCTGGCCAATGCACAAACGTCAGCCGTCGCACCGACGTCTTCAAACGTTCCAGTATCGTTTCCTCACCCTGTCTGCCGGCTGCGTCGTTGTCATACAAGGTGTGCACTGTGCGACCTTGCATCCACGGCACCCACGACTCTTTGAATGTGTTCGCCCCTGGCACACCTACGACGACTCCGGGTTCGTTCACCTCTTTCAGTTTTAATAGCCAATTCAACGCGATGGCATCCCATTCGCCTTCACACAAATACACCGGCACACTGGGGTCGGTCTTCAGTCGCTGCGCACCGAACAGTCCTACATGGCATCCCGCCGTGGACATCATCAACTTGGTCTTCAACGAATACCGTCGGATGTCCACCACGTTGCCTTCGTAGTCGCGCACAGGGAAGGTAAACGAATCCGTGGCGTGGTCCCACCCAATCTCCCAATCCAGAAATGCTCTGGGGTTGAGTTGTCGGTTCGCCGCGAGCGCACGGAGCTTGGGAGCTTTGAGCTGTCGTCGATAGTCACGACTCCGCAGATGTAGAAACCGAGACACGTTGCCGGACAGTCCGGCGGTCTTGCTGTCCCACAATCCGTTCTTCGTGTTCACATAAAACTTGTCGTCCTTCTCCGAGAACGGACAGTACCCATACATTTGGTCACCACGTTCTCCAACGAAGGAGACCCCATGGGACTCGAACACTTTTAGGAAATCACGGCGACGATCTTTCATTCTGTTTACGCTGCCTTCCTACCCGGAGCACCGCCCACGACACTGGGTGGTAGGACGATCTTGGTTGGACGAGACCATCGTGTTTTGGCGATCTTGATCTCCACCGGTAGTCGCACCGGAAGACCGAGACGTTTGCTATCCATTTGCATAGCGCGGATGATATCCTTCATCAGCTCGCGGCAATGCAGACGGAGCGGAACTTCCACGCAGAGCTCGTCGTGCACGGTCATCAACAGTTTCGGTTTGCCGCCCCACTTCGTGCGCAACACCCGGTCGGTGTTGATGAGACCGTTTTTCATGACATCTGCCGCAGTGCCTTGGATAAGATAGTTTACTGCGCGATACGCGAAATCCGGTTCGAACGTATACCGACGACCCAACGGACTGAAAATTTCTCCTTTGGTTGTAGCTTCTTTGATCAGCGCAGTCATGAACGCCTTCACACCGGGCAGTCGGGCGTGATAGGCCGACACGAAGTCCATCGCCGTATCGACATCGGTCTTCAACAACTTGGCGGCCTTCGGTACCCCACCGCCATACAACAGACAGAACATGATTAGCTTCGCGCATTTGCGATAGTAATCTTTCGCGTCGTCAAAGTCCTTGTACTTGCCGAAGACCTGTTTGGCAATGCCACCATGGTAGTCCTGCCCTGACATCAGGGCTTCTTGCATCTTCTTCTCACCAGAGAGGTAGGCGAACAGCCACACCTCGATCTGAGAGTAGTCCGGGAGGTACCAAATGTAACCTGGACGTGGCCCGAACGCTTCTCGCGGACGAGATTGGATATCGGCTTTCCTACGGCCGGTGGTCTCGGATGCGACCTGCTGCAAGTTTGGATCGGAACACGACAGTCGTCCGGTCTTCGCACCGGTCTGTTTGAAGTTCGGATGCAACACCCAGACGCCAGGAGACTCCTGCATCCAATATCGTTTGTAGACGTGCAGGAATGAGTTGTTCGTCTGCTGTGCTGCGTTGTGTTCCAACACCGCCTTGGCTAACGGATCAGGCGGCACCTTGATATAGCGCGCACCCGTCTTTTTATTGCGAACCCATCGCGCGCCTATCGGTAGGTCGTCAGTCTTTCGTTCGCCACCGAACCATTGCGCAGATTCAATGACATACCCGTTGGCCATCTTCAACAGCGCGTCGCCGTTGAGTGAGTAGTTCAGTCGGCCGATCTTCTTGTTGAACGTCTTGGTGTAATTCGGTGGGTGGTGTCGTACCTCGTAGAACACCTTGGTCATCTGTGGGGTGCTCTTGTAGTTCAGACCCGCGCCACCGTTGGCTGACGCGATTGCGGTTTGCTTCGCACGGTACGCATCGTAAAACTTGATCAGTGAGTGGACACGTGGACGATGGATACGGACCCCACGGTCTTCCATACGCTTCAATGTCCAGAAGAGTTCGTGTTCGCGATCGCATACTTCTCTGGTGCGTGGGTCGGATTGAATCTCCTTCCACCACGCCATGTAGATCAGCATACAACGAATGGAGTCGCCCACCCCATACGGTTTGATAAACGAATCCGGACACAACCACATGTCTGATTTTTGCGGTTTCGGTCCCCCGATAATCTTGTTCGCGATGGACCACCGTTCTCGCTTGGCGATGTTGCGTCGGCGGTTGACTTCAGCTAGCAACGTCTTCTCGTCGTCGTCTGGATATTTGAACCTGCGTTTGCACAGTTGCTTTAATGCGTAGGTCAGCTCTTGACCGCTGGTGGCAATGTGTGCAATGATCTGCGTGTCCAATACCGGACCACGTATGTCCGCTCCAGCTTGTTCCGCCATTGCGATATCAAACCTGGGGTTGTGTCCGATCTTTGTGATCTTCGGGTTGCTCCAAATTTCGTTTATTGGATCCAGTTTGCCTTTGTCCCACGTCACCTCCCGTGTATACGGATCGACCTTCCCACGCAGGTAGTCCGTGTTACCGTCCCGGTCACATAGGGTCCATATAAATGCACGTGCGGGTTGCACACGACGAATTTCGATATCGGGATTCTTCTTGCTCCCGAAGTTGAGCACCATCCGCCGCCAGTCCCCATACGGCATCATGCCGGTGGTTTCCGAATCGATCGCGAGCAGATTGCCGCGAACGTTCAGCCCACCGATACGTCCGGTTTTAACGAGCACGGTCCTCCAACCAGAATAGGAACATGCATCGGTCACACATACGTTCGGCTATCGTGGTACGATTGCAATGGATTCGATGCTCGCAAAACGTAAGCGTGTTCTGAAACATAAATGCATCGTTGATGCACTCATCTCTGTCACTGATCCAAAACGCCAACATCCCCATATACACGGTCACATCGATCATTCGTGATCGTGGCGGTTCGGATTCGGTATGTCCGTCAATAACGAATCGACGGAGTGCGGACATCTGTTTTCGGATACGACCCCAGAGATCCTGCTCCACTGTAATACCACTCTCGCACGCAGTCCGCATGATCTCCAACATCGCTATTCTGTCTGGATGGTAATCGGCGTTCTTCCTCCATTGAAGTTCATTTGCCTCTTCGAAGAATTTGGCCACCCGATCGCTCATCTCTTCGACACGCACGCGGTCCTCCTTTTGGAGACGAGAGGGAACCCGTTCGAGATGGTGGATGTCCCAAACGGGTTCATTGTGAACTTACTTCTTCGTTTTCTTCTTTGCTTTCTTCTTCGGCACTGACTCCGCCGGTGACTCTTCGACCGACAGGATCTGGTCGGCTTTGAGTTTGAGTGTCTTGCCCTTGTCCGTCTTGATCAGGACCTTTCCTTCAGCTTCGAACAGCTCGATCACTTCGCCCTTGATCTTGCCGAGCTTTTTCGATTCGGCTTTGACGATGGACCCGACGACGACGTCGACTTCGTCGTCGACCTCTTCATCATCCTCTTCGTCGTCATCCTCTTCTTCCTCCTCATCGTCGTCATCGTCTTTCTTCTTGCCCTTTTTCTTTTTGGGCTTCTCCTCTTCGTCTTCATCCTCGTCGGATTCTTCTTCGTCATCCGATTCTTCCTCGTCGTCGGACTCTTCTTCGTCCTCGGACTCTTCCTCGTCCTCGTCATCCTCGTCGTCATCGTCGTCCTTCTTGGACTTGGACTTCTTCTTGGACTTCTTGGACTTCGGTTCGTCGTCCTCTTCTTCGTCGTCCTCTTCCTCACCCTCTTCGTCGAGCGGTCCGTCGACATAGAGGTTTTGGAACTCGCCCTTGGTCTTGATGCGCACCTTCAACTTGGGCTTCGTCTTGGTGATGTCATCGAGGATCGTCTGGAGATCCTCTTCGAGATTCTCCAGCTCCGCCGTGTCGTAGCCCATCGCATCCAACTTGCGCAGGAGGTAGGGCAGGTGATCTTCGTTGAGACCTTCGAAGTCCAACTTCTCCTTGCCCTTGTAGTCGCCGTCCATGAACTTCCAGGTGATGATCACCTGAGCGTTCTTTTTCTTCGACAGACCCAACTTCGCACCGGTCGCGCGCATAGCGTACCGTCCGTCGTTGTACTCTTCGAAGCCACCTTCGGCTGCGGCTTCCTTCGCCTTGTCCAGATGCCGATTCAGACCACGGAGATACTTTCCGAAGTCCACACCGGTGCTGGCTTTCTTCTTCGTCATCTTTTTCTTTGCCACAAATACTCCTTTGGGTTAGTGGTGGATACGAAACTTCTTCTTCGTCTTCGGTGCCTCCTCTTCTGGCGTGTCGATATCCGATGACTTGGTCGGCACGTATTTGTTCTGAAACGCATCGGTCACGTTTCGATACGCCTGCTTGGGCGACCGACCCATGTCAATCCGCCGAATCGGTTCGCCATCTGGTGTGAGAAATCGTCCCTCCAACCGATGGCCGGCCGATACATGGTCGTCGCCCAGAATCTGCAACACCCGTCGCCGCCCGACGTAGGTGTAATAGGCCCAGATGTCAACGGAACCTTCTACCAGATCCCGCATCCGCTTGTGCATCGTCGGCATCATGCGGTCGTACTCTTTGCCGTCGCGTGTCTCTACTTTCTGCTCCTGCGCATGCGAGATGAAGATTACGCCCTTGCCGAGGTTCAACAGCGCGCCGAACTCACGCTCGAATTCCTTTCGGTTCTCCCGCCAGCCTTTGCCCCAGTCTTCCTCGGCGAGATCTTGGATCATTAACTTCTCGCAGGTGTAGTCCTCGCACATCGGGTAGAGTTTATCGACGATGTCTACGACCACCGTATCGAATCGCGTATCGCTTTTCAACGCACGAATGGCGCGTCGGAACTTCCGCCAGTCATCAATGACCACTGGATACAACCGCAACGCCTTGCCGCCCGGTTCGGTGAAGAGGTGAATCGCTTCGCCGAACAATGCCGTGAGCGTAGTCTTGCCGATCTTCTTCTCACCGAAGATCAGCCATGTGTAGGCACCCAACGCGCCTTCGGGTTCGGACCGCTCCGTTGGCAACCGAAACTTCTCCTCCGTTACTTTCGCCACCTTGCCTTTCTTCTTTCCGATTTTGAATTCACCCTTTTCTTTCTTGACCACCGCCATCACGGTCTCCCTTCAAACTCGAACGTCCAATGCTTGATACCGGAAATCAACGTCCCATGACCTTCCCACCACGACGACGCATCGTTCATCTCCGTGCGCATGTTCAACTGGGTAAGATACCCAACCGGAACGTAGCCGGATGTATGCTTCATGTAGATCTCGGACCCCATCCATGGAGGTTCGTATCGGTTTGGCTGCCCAAGTACCACGTCGTGATCTTGAATCAATGCGATGGCTTGCTCTGGTGTCGCGAGTTGCACCAACGCCGTACCGGCAGCGGCAGACGCACTGATCAGAAATCCCTTCAAGAAAGATCGTCTCTCCATCGCACAGCCTCCATTCGTTGAACCTCTTCGAGTCGACGAATCACACGTGCAATCTCGTCATCGAACTCCGTCGTGTCACATGAGATGTGAACAGTGAGTTGATTCTTCGCCCATCGCGGTGGTACCTCCATCCACGCAGCCCAGAAGCCAGCCCAGAATGCACGCCAGATACGTTTCAGTTTCTTCACTTCTCCCTCGCCTTCGCCACGATACGTTGCCATGGAAACGACACCACGATCTTCTCCATGTACTCTGGGTAGTCACGTGCCAGAGCTACGATGGACTGCCCCATCATCAACGAACGACCAGCTCCACTATAGCCGCCGCTCTGTCGTGTCGCTTTGATGTAAGGCGCTTCCATACACACCACCCAACTCGACACGCCAAGACGAAGTGCTGCAAAGGAAACGAACCGGTCGTCCATACGTCCACCGTCAGGAGGGTACGCCATCCGAGAATAGATTGAGTGCGGTATGGCCCAGAAGATCGCGCCCCATTTTTCGTAAAAGTGAAGTCCGCCATGTCTCACCGCCTTCTTAATTTTGCCCGCATCAAAGTGTGGTGCGGTCCCGTGGAAACCGGACACGATACACGGCTGCGTAGGATACACAAATGATGCGCGGATAAGGTTCTGCAAACTCTCCTCGGTGAACCGGCAGTTGTCGTCCGTGGGTATGTAGCGGTGGTAGCCGACCGCCGTCGCACTCGCTCGAAGTTTTTCTCGGGCGACACACCCAGACGCCGTCGGGTTCGCGAAAGAGATCCATTGTATGTGACTGAAGTCCTTCCGCACCGGTCGATATAACTTCCACTGGTCCTCCTGCACACCGATGTAGGTATTCGGTCGGTCCAAAAACGGTTGCTTCTCCAAAGTCTTTCGCAGTACATCCGGTCGACTCTTCGATGGAATCAATACGGCGTACCGTCGTGTGAGTATCTTCATTTCTGTCTCGTCTTCTTGTCTACAAACCACACGGTGCTCCTCGGAAGCAACTTCTGCACACGA
>Ga0137348_1000028_pt1 | contig 17230 bp, 17 predicted proteins | sample EasRivERMLT600_2_FD_102293 | JGI IMG/M metagenome (GOLD analysis project Ga0137348, IMG submission 102293) | Soil microbial communities from meander-bound floodplain in the East River, Colorado, USA - East River MetaG ERMLT600_2 | ecosystem: Environmental > Terrestrial > Soil > Floodplain ...
ACCGACGCAGAGGTCGAGGAAGCCGTCGACGGCAAGGACGCTGTGCAGCTGGCTAACTGGCTTGCCCTGAACCACCCGGACGCAGACAAGCGTGCGATCGCCAAGGCGACGGGCAAGAAGATCGCCGAGCTGCAGGCGGCTGGCCTGAAGGTTACCGTGCACTATCCGAAGATTGGTGACATGGCTCCGAGTGGTTTGGATGGAGCACACGGTCTGGTGCAGCCACGGTTCCGTAAGGAGGGCACTACCTTCGACGTGTGGTTCAACCCAGCCAAGGCTGGCAGGCGCTCTGGCATGCGGGTGTCGACGCTGCTGCACGAGCTGGTGCATGTGGCTACGCACGCAAGCGTCCAGCTGGGTAACAGGACGAAGGCGGCTGACAGTGCCAACAAGAGAGCCATCATTCGCCTGATCGAAGTGAAGGCCGCGCTCAACGAGCACTTCAAAGAGCGCAAGGCGTTTATCAGCAGGACTTCTGGAATGTTCACGGATGTCGAAAGGCATCTGTTCGAGGGCAGCAATGGCTCGCTCAACAGCTTGGATGAACTGCTGGCTGAAGCCAACAGCGACCGGGCGTTTCAGGATTACCTGCGCAGCATCCCATACAAGAAAACTACGCTGTGGGGCGAGTTGGTCAGCGCCGTGCGCGAGTTCCTTGGTGTTGCGGCTGGATCCGAGTCGGCGCTGGACGAAGTGATGTCCATCACCGAGGAGCTATACGCCGCTCCGATCAGCGAGCTTAAAGCCGCCGCCGAAGCCATGGGTGCAGACTTCCTCCCGGGCAGCGATCTGTTCAAGTTGGTCGACGACGGCCCGCGCCCACTCACATTCGACGAGATGCCGTTCAACGCAGACACCGGCCCGCAGAAGCTGGGCAAGCGCGTTGTCAAGGCGGCGACGGAGGGCATTAGCGGAATCCGCGGACTGTTCGAGCCGGCCAAGGAGGGCAAGCTGGCATCGGCTGCCAAGGGCCTTGGCTATGGGCTGATGGACATGCGCAGCATGGTACGCATGCTAGAGGCAGCCAACAGCACGGCGAAGGATTCGGTCAAGGGCTGGATGCGCCACATGAATAAAAAGTCGCAGCTGGCCAAGCAGGTGCAGGAGACGGCTGCACGCTGGGTGCGTGAGGCGGGACAGCTCACCAAGAAGCACCAGTTCTACCTTGAGAAAGTGATGGCCGAAGCTACCACCTACAAGATCCACCCGGATGCGGAGTGGGAGGTGGTGCAGCCGCCGGGTGCCGACAAGGACAAGAGCAAGAGGATCCCCGATCCCAACGCGCACCTGCGCGACGAGGATCCCAAGGTCTACGCGGAGAACAAGAAACGCTATGACGCCCTGCGCCACACGTGGAACGAGCTGGTCGGATCCGAGCCGCGCGTGGAGAAGATCTACAAGGGCATGCGCGACGAGATACAGGATCTGCACCGGAGGTCGTTCGAGTTGCGCAAGAAGTTCGTCGAGGACAACAAGATGCTGTCGGAGGCGAACAAGAAAAAAATCATCGCGCTCTACCACGACCTGTACAACCGCAACCAGAGCGGCCCGTACTTTCCGAAGAAGCGCTTCGGCGACTGGTACGTCACGGTCAAGCTGCCGGAGCAGCGGATCGGCACGGACGGCAAGGTCAACGGCGATTTCTTCGCCACCGAGGAGTCGGCCAAGGAAGAGCAGAAGCGCCAGAAAGCCCTGCACCCGGACGCCAAGCCGTACGTGAAAAAGACCGAGGATGGTTACGCGGTCATGTTGAACGTGCGCGCGGTGGCGTTCTACGAGTCACAAGCCGAAGCGCGTAGCCCCGAGGCACGTGCCGAGCTGATCGCCGAGGTGAAGGAGCGCTACGCCGATGTCGAGGGTGGCATGGACGCCGCGCAGCTGGAGATGGGCGAGGAGAAGATCATCTCCGAGCCGAACATGAAGCGCGCCGACTTCGGCGACACGAAGGCGATGGGTGCGGCGTTCGGCGAAGAGCTGGCCAAGCTGATGACGGATCCCTCGTTCCCGCCGGAGCTGGCCGAGGAACTGCGCTACCTGCAGTACCAGTCGATGCCGGAGAACAGCTACACCAAGCAGCTGCTGCCCCGCAAGGACATCATCGGTGCGAGCAAGAACATGCTGCAGGCGTACGTGGTGGGCATGCAGGGCGCGGCCAACAACTACGCCCGGCTCAAGCACGGCAAGGACATCGACCAGAACTGGGAAGAGGCGTGGGCAGCTGCGCGCAAGGCTGGCGACGCATCGGCCGAGCGCGTGCTCACGGAGCTGGGCAAGAATCAGGCGCTGGTGGCCAAGCGCGAGCGCGAGTCGGTCGGCGAGAATGCGCTGAGCACGATCAGCCAGATCAACTCCCTGTACTCACTGGGCTTCAGCGTGCCGTACGCGCTGTCGAACATGACCCAGCCATGGATGGTGACCGTGCCGGTACTGGGTGCGTTCGCCAACGGTCGCACCGGCAAGGTGGTCGGCAACGTCAAGGCTGCCAAGTACATGAAGGCAGCCTACGAGGATGCGTTCGGATTCTTCACCAAGCGTGCTGTGCAGGAGACGGTCACGGAGTGGCGTGGTCTGGTCAACAAGGGCGGCGGTGACTTCACGCAGTCCGACTTCCAGAAGCAGATGATCGAGCGCTTCGCCAAGAACGACCCGCAGTTCGCTGAAGTGATGCAGCACCTGTACGACAGCGGCTTGCTCGATTACACCTTCATCTCCGCCATGAGCGACGCGGCCAAGAGCAGCGGGCAGGGGCTGGCGAAAGTGCAGCGCCTGAGCATGGCGTTCCCGGCGCAGATCGAGGCGATGAATCGTCTGGTGACGGCCAAGGCGGCAGTGAACCTTGCTCGCGACGAGTTCCTTGTCTCCGAGCCGGACAGCGTTAATGAGCTGTCGCTGTTCGCCGAGGACATCGTGGCACAGACGCAAGGCGACTACAGCCGCAGCAACCGTGCCCGGGTGTTCAACACGGCAGTGGGTGGCATCGCCTTCCAGTTCAAGCAGTACCTGCAGATGATGTACATGCTGTTCGGCCACAACTTGGTGCAAGCCCTGCGGCCCGGTGCGAGTCCGGCCCAGCGCAAGCAGTCCTTGCGGACTATTCGCAACCTGATGATGTCGCACGCGGCGATCGCCGGGGCGTCGGGTCTGGGGCCGGTGTCGATGGCGGCCAAGGTGATCCTAGGCATGGCGGCGATGGCACTGGGCGACGAGGACGACGAGTGGAAGTCCGGCGAGCAGCTGCAGAGCGAGGTGCTGACCGGCCTGTTCGGCAAGGAGATGGCCGAGGTGGCGGATCAGGGCCTGCCCCGCCTGATCGGCGCGGATCTTGGCGATCGCCAGAGCTTCCCCGACCTGTTCGATACCCGGTTCCTTGGGGTTCAGCAGGGGGCGAAGCCGGGCGAGTGGATGGACGCCTTCCTAGCCCAGTCCGCAGGCGCAGCCTACGCCAACACCAAGCGCGTAGGGAACGGTCTGAGGGCACTGGCACAGGGTCGGGGCTGGGACGCCTCTCAGGCCCTCCCAAGCGGTTTGCGCCCGGTCGTCCAATCGATCCGGATGGCCCAGCAGGGCATGGTCGACGGCGACGGCGACGTGGTGATCCCGGCGAGCGAGCTTGGCTGGAAGGACATGGCGATCAAGTCGATCGGTGCCCAGCCGGCGGCGATCGCCCGGCGCTACGAGGAGCAGCGCGAGATCAAGGGTACCCATGCCCGGATCGTGGCCAAGCGCCGGCAGGTGATGCAGGACGCTCGCAACGGTGAGATCTCGTGGGATGACGTGCGCGAGTTCAACAAGACGGTGCGCCCCGGCTTCCGGATCTCCCCGGCGCAACTGCAGCAGGCCAAGGCGTCCAAGGGCAAGCGTGAGGCCGGCGTCGAGCCGAAGGGTGAGGCCGAGGTCCGCCGGATGCTGGGACGCTAAAAAACAAGGCCCCGATTTTACTCGGGGCCTTGCCGGGTCTTGCTCAGGAACCACCACTTGCTCTGCCGAGGAATCGTTGGTCTGCCGAGGCTTTCCGCTGAGACTCTACTTCGCTTGCTTAGGCCCGTCGCCGGACTTGCTGCCTACGTTACACGAAGTTTTCAGGATTGCAACACCCTCGTGAAACTTTTTTTTCTGCCTACCCCTCTTGACAAAAGAAACCCCCCGGGGTTAGCGGGGGGGTTCAGTGCTGGCTCCGGGGCAGGGAGTTTGCGCGGTCGCCACCATGGGTGACGGCTCTACCTTAGCTGCCCGTGTCCTTGTTTGCAACTACCCCGTTCGTCCCTGAGATCTGCGACAGCAACCTCGCCTTGCGCTTCTGGTAGTCCTCCAGTGAGAGCGACATCGAGTCGGCCATGTCGTCGGCCGAGATGATATTGGCGAGGAGGCTGGGCCTGACTACCGCCTTTCCCAGCATCGCGTTCTGGAACTGCTGGGCAGCGGACAACCGGACGGTCACTCCGGGCGGCCCCTGTATCCCAGCCGGACCCATCGGTCCCGGCGGCCCCTGCATTACCATCTGTCCAGCCACCATCCCGGTCACGCTCAGATCCGGACGCTGCGGTGGGCCTTCCACCACCTGTACCAGCATGCGTTCCCACTCCCTCCGTAGCAGGATCTGGCCACGCCACGACAACTGGCGGTAGAACGTGGTCAGTTCCTTGCTGGAGTTCTGCTGCAGGCCGAAGCCAAACAGCGATCGCACGAAGCCACCGAACTCTTGGTGGAACATGCCACTGCGGCTCAGGGACCACGCGCCGGGAGCGAGCGCGACCAAGGTGAGGATCTGCACGTCGTAGGGAGTCAACTTGTCCTTGTTGATCATGGGAGCACCTGTGTGGTGGGGTTGGTGGTGGCGGTAGGCACAGCGTGGATCGACCCGTTGAGAATGTTGTAGTTGAACTCGAAGCACATGACCATTGCCGCTGCAGGCTCTGAGGAGTTGGCGAGGAAGGTACGCTTGTTGCGGCCGATGAACGCCCCGGACGTGTCGATCTCAATGCCCCGCTTGATGGTGTCCCATTGGCCCTTGTGCAGTTTGATGTACTCCCGCAGGTGTTGCTCGCGGATGACCAGTATATTGCTCACTCCCTGCTGCCGGCTAATGTGCAGCTCACCAGAGCAAGGCTGCGTGCTTTGAATGGGGCGGCGACCGCAGTCGGTACCAACGTAGTGCATCAAGTTAGGCCCATTGTCCAGCATGTAGTCGCGCACGTATTCCAGCGGTTCCCGGCGCAGGGACTTGACCATCCCCTGCTGCTGCTCGTGCTGGCGTTTCGCTTCGTCCTTCACTGCCTGCACGTCGAAGTTGTAGCCTAGCTTGCGACCAATCGTGGCACCGATCTCGGCAAGAGCGGCGATGGCGGAATGAAACCGCCCTTCACCCGTCGCGTTGAACACCCGGTCCCACTCCGCCACTGTGATCGCGATCGCGCTAGTCCAGTCGTCCGGTGAGTGCTTCACCAGCAGCGCGCATATCTCCGGGGCAAGCCAGCCGAAGTTTTTCTGCATGCCCTGCAGGATCGGCTTGTTGGCCGACTGCTCTGCAGGCGACATCGGCAGCTTGCCCATCAAGATCTCGAACACGCGCGCCGGGCCGCCCGTGTCGGAGTTGTTGCTGTCCATGAGCCGGGCGACCACGGAGCGGTTGGAGCTGGTGAACGCCACCAGTGACCAGTGCTCGTGCGGCGCGACAACCTTGGAGTTCATTCCCATCCGGTGCTTCTGCCGCCCTTGGGTCAGCGTGTGGATCTGCTTCAGCAGCTCGTCGCCCTGTGCGATCGTGCTCTCGTCCAGTACCAGTGGCATGCCGCCAGTGATACCGGCGATCTGGAACTTGGCGTTGTCGGTGTCGTGCAGCGCCAGCCGCAGCTTGTTTGGATCTCCCCAGATCGACTGCACCGCATCGGATGTCGTGGTCTTGCCGGTGCCAGATTCTGACAGCACGTTGACCATGCCAGCGCTCAGTCCAGTGAATGCCATGAGCGGCGAGGCGATGCCCAGCGCCAGTAGCAGCTGCCGGTCGGCACCAGAGCGCAGGATGATGTTGAACGCCTGCTGCCACTTCGCCTTGTCGCCTTCGGTCCGGTACAGCGCCATGCGATCGTCCAATGTCGCGTGTGCTTCGGTAGTAGTGCCGTCGCGATGGAAGCTGGTGAGGCCCCAGACGAAATCACCGTCATCGCTCCAGCCACACTGCGCCGGGAGCTTGGTAGCTTTCTTGAGCTGCTGCAGCTCTTGGAGAAAAGTGCTCATAAAAATCCTGAAGTCTCGTAGTGCATCGGGGGAGACGAAGATGCTTTTCTTGCTCAGTTGCAAGCCCAGCTCCTGCTGGCTGCCCATGTGCATGTCGCCGATGCTAACGATGGCATCCGGGTCCGCGCCACGGGTGAACACGATGTCGGTCTGGTTGGCGTCGTAGGAGTTGTTGCGTGCGATCTCCTTGATCGTGTACGTGGATCCTAGGATGGCACGGATGAACTGTTTGCCATTGGATCCCTGCTGCTTCGCTGGCTTGCCATTCTTGATGTAGAAGTGCGACGTGCCCAGCTGCCCGTCGACGACGAGGATCCTGCCGTCTGGCGTGAACCGGAACGGCCCATGCTGCACCACGGGCTGGGCAGGCGTCATCGCAGCAACAGCTTGCTGCACCTGTGCCTGCTTGCGCTTGGACTGGAACCCGTTGTAGCCAAGCCGACCAACGCTAGGCAGTGCATCGGCGTAGTACGGGCAGGCCCGGCACAGCGACGACGCCGGCTCCCCGGAGTTGGCCATGGTCGCGCACGAGAATGGATGGCCGCCCTTAGCCCGCTCGAACGTGCGATCGAAGTCGTTGATGTCGAACGCTTTGCCATTGTCGCGCCAGCCATCCGACAGCGCGAGGGCAATGCTTCGCTTCTGCGCGTCGGTGTGCATCGATGCCTGCACCGCATTGAGCATGAGGTACCACTGCTGGTTGTGGTAGCCGTCGCCGTGCTTGGCCAGCATGTCGGTCATCACCGAGCATTCCCTGATTACGCTGCCAATGTCGTACGGCGTGTGCGAGTTGACACCGGCCGACAGCTCGCTCTGCGCGACTGGCGCGGCGGCGTTGCGCACCGGGGCCACGGCGACACCTGCCGCCTGCAGCGCTTGCGCCTGCGGCAGCAGCGCGTCGAACTGCGCAGGGTCTGCCGGGAGCAGTGGTGAGTTGGGATTGGCACAGTCAACTAGCGCGCCATCCGCGCCGAAGTGCGGCTTGAAGTTGTGGGTACCCGGCAGTCGCAGGATGCGTGCAGCATCGGCCGTCGCGGTTGGATCCGCGCGCAGGCCATGGAGCACGCAGGCGGACTTCAGGCGATCAGCCAGCGGCTGCCACACGTCGCGCGTGATGTCGCGGTCGAAGATCCAGTACACGTGGAAGCCACCGCCGGAGTCGATCACGATCGGCATCGGCAGGTGCAGCACGTTGATGAAGTTGACCAGCCCCTGAAGTGCTTCTGTTTTAGTGGCGTACTTGTGCGGCTTGTTCTCGCCCGGTGTTTGCACGTCGAGATCGATGCGCAGGCAGCGGTGCCACTGCGCGTGTTCCGCTTCACGACTGGGTTGCCCCTTGGGGTTCAGCGCTTCTACGAAACCACCGACTGCGAAATATACGTCGTACCCCTGTGCCTCGAACTGCAGGGCAGTGTCCACAACTTGTTGGTTGGTAGCTACGCGACGAGGAATCGCGATCTTGTTTTTAATCGATACGACGAAGCGTCGCCCCTGAGCTGGGAGCACGCTGCTTAGAAACAACTGAATGTTCATCTGCCCCTCCGATAACTGACGGCGAAGGGTGGCGGGTTGCCCCACCACCCCCTAGGATTCACCGCGTCACTTAGCGGCCCAGCAGGGTTTCCACCGTGGCGAACAGGTTCTGGTTGACGTTGATCTCGTTGCCCGGCTGCGGACCAGCAGCAGGCACCTGCACCGCCGGAGGCAGCGGCTCCATCATCCCGTTCTCCACCAGCTGTTCATCGGTCCAGCCGCTGGAGATGTACTGCTCGTAGGTGAAGCCTGCAGCCGCTTCCGTCATCACCCGCTGCGGCGGTACCACCGACACCCGGGGCGGGGCGCTGGGGGCTGCGTGCGCAGTCGTGGAGTGGATCGGGACAACGTTGCTCGCCGGCTGCGACGCGACGGTCTGCATCGACGCCGGGACGTTGCTGGCGACCAAGCCGGGGTCCGTCGAGACAGGCGCAGGCCCGGCACCGACCATCGACGATTCGAGGATCTGCTTGGCCAGCATGCTGTCGCGGACCTTGATGATTTCAGCGGCTTCAGTATCGGTAACCATGCGCAATGCCTTGAACTCGAATTTGGGATACGCCTGCGTCTGATCGAACGACATGCGCGTGACGACAGCAAAGTAGGGGATGCCCATCTGCTGCAACTTTTGGTCGTACTCGGCCATCGGCTTGAGCGACGCAGCGGGAACACGCAGCAGCATCGCGCCGCCAAACTTGATGTTCTCCGCGTCGAGCACGCCCGGGTCGAACCCGTGCTGGTTGAGCTGCCCGGTCGGAGCCATCGGCAACAGCAACACCTTGCGAGTGTCGGCGCACGCCTTGGCCTGCTTGCCGGCGTCGGTGATCTTCGAGCCGAAGACATTCATGGGGCACATGCGGCAGTCCACGCAGGGACCGCCAGTGCGTTCGTCGATCGGTCGCTGATCCATGGGCGCGAGTGGGTTGATGCCGTCTTCGCTCCAGCACGTGGGCTGGTCTTCGCTGCCGTCTTGGTAACCCTCCTTGTACCAAGTCTTGGACAGCTCGGCTTTCGCCTTGGGGATCACCACGTCGAACCATGGCGCAGCGATCTGCTGGCCGTTGAAGTTCATGGTGAGCTGGGTGGTCTGTCCGCCGAACTTGATGCCGAACACCTTGCCTTTGATCGACACAACAGCAAAGGACTGGCCTACGTTGGACTGCAATTCACTGGAGACTTGCTGCTCCATGATTGGATGGAAGACGCTGGGCACTGAGACAGATTGCCCGAGCAGTACAAGGGGATTGTCAGACATGATGGGATCCTCGATTACTTGCGTACGTTGACGGTGGTGTCGCTTGAAACCTTCAGCCCCGGCGGCAGTGGATTGCCAGCGTTGATGTAGTTTTCGACGGCTTCCTTGCTAACCCGATTCTCGTAGAAATCAGGTTTACCTTGTGACTCTACCCACTGACGGAACTCGTCGGGGTCGGCAATAGAGATGGACGTTCGGACCGATTTGAAGACCGTGCCGTTATCCGTCCGCATCGAGTTTCCTCCCGATCGGTTGAGCTGGTCAAGCATCACATTTTCCAGCGCGCCCATGGCCTGTTTGACAGGCTCCAGCTCTTTCTCGTGGCGCTCCGAGATCGTCTTTTTCTTCTCCCTGAGCTGCCGGTACTTTTCAACCAGCAGGCTCATGGGGTACTCCACCTGTGCGTTCATTGTGTGGTCCCCGGAGTCTCGTGGGCGACCACGACGCGATCAGCGAACGCCTCGCTGACTTCACGTGCCGCAGTGAGCATCTGTTGTGAGATGGCGACGGCGCGCTCCTCGCACGTCGGGCAGTGGCAACCCACGGCGAACGACAGCATGCGCGCCCGGGCGTCATCGTCGGTCGGCAAGACCACCAGCAGGAACACCGACGCGCCGGCTACGTCTCGTGCCAACTGCCCGGCAGCTTGCAGGTGATCGACGGCGAACCGGCTTTCGGGACTCATGCCACCCAGCGCTTCCTCGGCGTCGGCGTTGAAAACCATCTCGCCATTCATGATCTCTTTACGCTCCATGTGCTTCTCCCGTGTTCTGCTTCACAGCTGCGGACCTGACATCGGCGTACTTCTCGATCAGGGCTTGAATCTCGTCGACGATCTGCTGGTTGATCGGATTGCACACCGGGCACTGGCAAGCAACGGAGTACGTCTGCAGCAGGAAGCCAGCACCTTCCTCGGTAGTTTCTCCGGTCGGGAGTCCGATGGAGATCCAGATCCTGCCGCCAATGAGATCGCGCACCGCTTCGGCAGCCAGCTCCAGTCGACGAAGGAGGAGGGACTGCACGAGGCTCAGTTCGGGTTGGGTGTCTTTGAAGCCGTTCTTCTCTTCCATAATATTTCTCACAATAGGTCGTTGATGTCTTGCCGCTCGAACATCTCAAGCAGCACCTGCTGGATGTTGGCGCGCTGCTGCAGGAGACGATAAATCTTCTGCTCCAGCTTCGTCGACATCAAGTTAATGATCAGCTGGGAGAAGCGCTGACCGGCTCGGGTAATGCGTCCGTTGGCTTGTTCGTACGTTTCCAACGACTGCGGTGGACCCCACCAAATTATAGTGCTCGCCTCTGTTAGCGTCAACCCATGACTCATGCAATCTGGGTGAGCGACGATCACGTGTGGATCTGGTGCGTGCATGAATTGCGTGAAGATCTGCTCGCGCCGGGTGGGGCTGACATCACCCGACACGAAGTCAACAGACCAGCGCTGCGACAGGTGTTTGACCAGCCGGGCAAGGCTGGCCTTGTAGGGCGTGAACACGATCACCTTGCTGTCGCTCTGCTCGATCGCATCTTCGAGTAGCTGCAGCCGGTTGGCCACCGGCAGGTGGATCGCGTTGTGCTGCTTGTCGTACAGCATGCCCAGCGAGATCTGCAGCAGCTTGTTGATCTGGTCGGCAGCGTTGACTGCCAGCACGTCGTGGTCAGGCACCGCGCAACCGTTCTGCATCTGGATGAAGAACTTGCGCTGCTCGTCCGACAGCATCGCTTCCTGATCCACGATCTGGCACGGGGGCATGTCGTAGCACTCGTCGCGCTTGAAGCGTACGGACGGTTGGAACAGCTTGAACACCTCGTCCACCGCGCCACGCTTGTTCACCCATTTGAAGGTAGTCACCTTGAGCATCACCCGCTCGCGGAACCGGGTGAAACTCTTGCCCTGCAGTGCCTGCGGCGTGAGCATCTTGAGCTGGCCGTACGCATCTGCCGCGCACAACGACATGGGTGTAGCCGTCAGCCCAGTCGCACGATCGATCTCGGCGACGAAGCGGTTAGTCTTCTTCCACATATCGGTGTTGGCGTTCTTGTACACCGACAACTCGTCGAGGCAGACCATGGAGAACTCTTTGCGCTTGGCCATGAGTTCGTCGAGGATCACTTCGACACCATCATGATTGATGATGTAGATGTCGGCGTCGCGGTTCAGCGCTTCGATCCGCTTGTGCCTGAGCGCGTGGTGCAGGATCTCCACGCGCAGGTGCGGGAAGTACAGGGTGATCTCGCGCTGCCACGTCTGGCGCAGCGTGGACAGCGGGGCCGCCACCAACAACTTGCCCGTGCTGGGATCGCTCTGCTTCAGGAAGTCGTAGGCGTACAGGACGGCACGAGTCTTGCCGGTGCCGATGCCGTTGAAGATGAAGCTGCGTTTGTTGGTGGTGATCAACGACGCAGTGATCCGCTGTGCATCGAACGGCTCAGGCCCCGGCCACTTGTAGGCCGACATGATCGGCGGGTGCACCTCGTAGCCAAGGTTGCGCAGCACCTGCGTCTCGTCGACCTTGTGCGGCACCAGCAGGCAGGGCTTGCCCTCGTGCATGAACTGTTGCGCGTGGGGCATCATGACCGCTACACGGTTGTCGAAGGGAAGGATCAGATGTTCTTTGTAGGGAATAGGTTTCATGGCGCGTGTGGCTCTCGGGGTTCTAGCGTCTCCAACCATTCACGCAAGTAGTTCAACGCCGTGGGATCCACGAGGTCGTGTACGTACGCGCCTGCCCGGCGGAACGCGGCAATGTGCATGATCTGCCGCGCGGTGGGTGCCTTGTTCTCGTCCATTCGTTTTACTTCGCAGATGAAGGGGTGACCAGCGATCACCCCCACACCGTCCAGCGTTGACATGAACCCACTGCCGGCGTTCCAGTCGATCCGGTACTCAAAGCCCCGGGAGCTGCAGACTTCCTTGATGATTTTCTTCGCCTTGTCCTTGGCTTTGGACTCCGGTGTCTTGCTCATGGCTGTCGATCCTCCAGTGCTGTAGCCGCATGCGCAGGCACTGGCGGTAGCCGACCATGTGTCCGTACTGGTTGCCAAGGATGAATCGCTCCGAGGAGTCTACGTGCGCGAACGTGTCTGTCTCGAAGAATTTCTGCAGCTTCTTCATGCGGGCATCAAGCTCGGCAAGCTCCTGCACTACTCGTTGCTGGTACGGTTCCATTAGCTTCTCCCTGCGGTGTGGTTTCAGTGGGACTTTGCAGCGCATCGCCAGCCGGATCCTGCTACCGCCGACGCGTTCAAAGATGTTGTGAAGGTGGGTCTTTACCGTGGCAGCCGAGATCCCCAGATACCGGCCGATCTCCTTGTTGCTCATGCCCTCTGCCACGCACTCGGCAATCTCTTGTTGCCGTTTTGTCAACTCGTCGAGGTTAGCGTCCACGCTAGTAGTCCTTGGTGATGTTCAGATCTGAAGTGAGCGAGATCGCGTGGCTGTCGATCATGTAAGCCCCCGGCGTCGAGCCGATGTCCATGAGCATGATGTTGATCTGCACCACGCCTTTCTCCTTGTGGAACGTGGTTATCTGCAAACGCAAGCGGTTGTGGATCAGTTTCATGAAGGCTTCACCGAACACGTCGATGACGCCCTCTGCCTGCCGCTCCTGCTCACTAGCGGCCATCGACATCCCCATGGAACAGGCGTGGATCCACCGCCACCTCGAACGCGCGCACGCGGTCCATGTTGTGCTCCGACCGCTTGTAGGTGGCAACCGCGTCCAGCCAAGACGCCGGCACCGGGCCGTCATGGAACACCAGCTCGGTCCCGTACTCCGGGTGCCCATGGATCGTGATCATGTCCTCGAACGTGTCGAAGGCGGAGATCGACTTGACTGCCGTGCACCAGTGGATGACGCACTTGCCGTCGTGGAAGATGACGCCCTCGAACTGCGGCTCGTCATCGTTGTTTTTCTGCAACTCGTTGTGGGTGGTGCGCTCGGACATATTGCGGCGGAACGAAGTGAATCGTTGCATGGCTACTCTCCTGTTAGAACACCTTGAAGGTTTCGCGGTTCGGCCATGTGTCCGCGTTTAGGTGTTGGCCGATAACAAACGCACACGTTGTGTGCATGAATATGAATACATCATCCACTTCTGTGATTTTGAGTGGTGCTTCGCCTGAGTACACGTAAGCCTTGTCCCCCGTGTAGAGCACGAACGGAGACGCTGGATGCAGCTCTTGTCCGCACTTGAAGCAGGTCATTTTAGGTGGGAGCTTGTATCCGCACTCAGCTCGATTTTTGTGGAAGCTCATTGCGCGTTCCTCTGTGCTTCACGCTTCAGGCGTTCGGCCATGGTGTTGTGTTGGCAGGTGATTACAGGGCACCAGCCACACAGCGGGTTGGGGTTGGCAGGCCAGTCGTTGTTGGTTATCGCGTTCTCCAGCTCGCGCACCCGGGAGATGTAACCATTCCACAGGCGCGACATATCTGAGCGGAACACGGCATGTGCCTTCATTACGTTGTGGCGGTAGTAGTACAGCGTGCCGCGCACTTCCTGCAGGTCTGGGAAGTGGGCGAACAGCAGCAGGCTGGTCAACTCGATCTGGTCTTCGGTGTCGCGTGGCTTGCCGGACTTCCAGTCGAAGTAGGTAGCACGCGGCAGCTTGATCTTCACGAAGTCGGCGTTTGCCCGACACCACGCATTGTTCCAGTCGTTGCCCCGGCAGGGGATGAACTCGTTGGTGATCGCCATCTTCAACTCTACCCGGTTCTCCCCGGGCGCATCTCGGATGGTCTGCAGCAATGGCTGTAGCCCGGATACTTTCGGGATCAGCACCTGCCCACCTTTCATGAAGTTCTCAATAGACGAATGTTCCTCGTCGCCTTGCCGATTGTACTGGTTCGAGTCGTCGAAATTCTTCAGGACTTTCACCTGTTGATATTTCAGGGCGCAGTTCTCAAACATGCTCAGCCCACTGAACGACCAATGCGTGATGGGGCGTGCCATATTAGAACCTCTCGTCTCGTTCGCGATCGCGATCGCGATCACGGTTGCGGCCGTCATAGTCGTCATAGCGGTCGCGGTCCCGATCCCCTATTTCCACCCGGATCGTGAAGGTGCGCGGGCAGCCGTAGCGACTGGTGCGGATGGGCATGTCATAGCGATCCCATCGATCCCAGCGACCATAGCGGTCCCAGCGTTCCCAGCGGTTGAACGAACGGTGTAGCAAGCGCTCAAGGTGTCCATCGGGATACCGGTAGAAGCAGAAGCGCTGGTTCTCGCCTACGAAGCGACCCACCAGTACAGGCGGGTTGATCCGGATGTCGACGCGCGGCTGCTGGCTTACGGCAGCGGTGGATCCACCAAGCAAGAGCACGGTGGAGAGAGCAGCTGCAACGATTTTGCGTGAGAGCTTCATGTCAGTACCTCCGTCCAGTAGGCGCTCTGCGGGTGATTGTTGGGGGGCAGGCATAGTGGCGGTACCCATAGCGCCGATACACTTTCTCACTGTGCCCGTTCGCGAAGCGGTAGTAGCAGTAGCGCCGGTCTTCGCCGTTGTAGTGCCCGGTGATGGTCGGGTAAATACTCACGTCGATTACGGTCCTACCCATGGAGTCGCAGCCGGCAACACCCAGCATGGCCGCGAACGCAACTACCAAGATTTTACTTGCACTCAGCATAGTTCCTTCCGATCCCGATGTCACAAGACAACGGCAGCGTTGGTGCCCATGGCATCGGGGTCAGCATGGCCCAGCGCAGGCACGTCTTGACATAATCGTCGTCCAAGTTTTCGTCGAACAAGACTACGATCTCGTCGTGCACGCTAAAGACTACATCGAAAACCCTACTGCCATCTGAATAACGAATGGTGTCCAGCCGGAGGATGGCTTCGGCTATGAAAATACGGGCTACGGCCTGCGTGATGTTCTCGACCAGCTTGCCGCCGAACATCTTTTTGCGCACCAGCCGCCGGGCTTTCCAGTCCCAGCGCTCGTAGCTCCACTCGCAGCCGATCTCCCCTTCCTCGGTTTTCTCAAGGTACCGGAGATCCGGGTAGTACAGGTAGTTGCCGTCCGGCAGCCAGAGCTTGTAGTCGGAGATCTTGTACGGACCCAGCGTCGCCTCGTAGCCATAGGCCAGCGCTTCGAGCGCCTTGTCGGCGGCGTACCAGAACGCCACGATCTTGCGGTACTTGTTCCGGTAGGTGAGCACTGCCCGCTGGCAGAACTCCTCGGAGCTGTCTTGCAGGATGATGCCGTACTTGCGCGCGTCGGTGCGCAGCATGGCGCGGAACCGCTTGTGCGCGCACTGGTAGCCGCAGCCCAGTGTCTGGGTCTTGCCTACGAAGCGTTCGTTGGGGTTGTTGTACTTGTCGACCTTGAAGCCGAAGGTGTCGCTGGCGGTGTCGCTGTAAACGTCGATGCCACTGGCCAACTTGTCGAGCACGTCCTGCTGCCCGGACTGCCATGCGTTGACTCGAAGCTCGATCTGGGCCTGATCGGCAGAGGCCATCCGCTTGCCCGGAGGGGCGATGATCGCCTGCCGCAACGGCGACAGGATGATGGTCTGGTCAGGCAGGGTTTTGTTCCGGGGGAAGTTCTGGACGTTGATGCCATCCTCGCCCGCCCAGCGGCGCGTGACGTGCGCTCCGGCGTACGCCATGGGCATCGGTGCCAGTCCGCGCCGGGACATCCCCAGAAGCCGTTTGATGCGGCTCTCGATGATGCTCGACTTGGCCCCGATCCGCGCCTCGACCAGAGCGACTACTTGCTCGTCGTCGCTGTCGAGCAGCCCCATGAACTCCACGTCGTTGCGGCTGAACGCCCATACCGTTTTCTTGGATCCATCCGCGTTCTTCTGCTTGGGGCTTAGCTTGACCGGCGGCTCGACGCCCATCTCGTGCAGGAACTGGGCCATTACACCGTCCGATCGCAGCACGGACACGTCGAGGATCCCTGCTTCCTGCAGCAACTTGTCACGGCGTGCGTAGTAGGCGGTCAGCTCCTGTTGCAGCACGCTCTCGTCGAACAGGAGCTTGGGTTCCACGAAGCAGCGCATCGTCCAGTCCTGAAGTTCCAGCTCTTTCGGCAGGATCTTCGGTGCCATGTACATCGCCAGCTCGAAGCACATTTCTGTGTCGTTGCAGCAGTAGCTTCCGTACGTGGCCAGCTGCTGCGGCGTGAAGTCTTCGCGCCGCTTGTCGTAGGCGTTCTCCACTTCGTGTCCCTTCACCCGTTGCAGGCGGAAGAACATGCCCAGCTTTTCCAGAGACAGGCCAGTACGCAGCCCGACCAACCCGCGCGCCATGCTGAGTGTGTCCATGTACCGGGCTGGCTTGAAGCCAAGGATCCAGTACAGCACTGCAGCATCAAACTTACAGTTGTGTGCAAGGAGCACCGCATTCGACCAGTCGATCTGCGCCAACACGGAGCGCAGGTAGTCATGGTCACCTGTGTACCAGCGCGCGGGCTGGTCATTGACTTTCAGGGAAAACCCAATCACCTCGAACCTCGGATCGCGTACGTACTCCTCGGTGTTCTGCGTCTTGAATCCGCAGCCCGGGCCGTAGTACGTCTCGAAGTCAATGGTAATAAGCACTAGTTCGCCCTCGTGAAATCGACACGCTCAGAATAATAGCCGTTGCTCGTGCCGTACCAACGCAACGTCACCGCACCACGCCGAGTCGAGAGAACGTAGAACGTCCAAGTGAACGACTCTGCATAACCGTCGAGCGCCGGCACGTCCTCGCTCGATGCCTCGTACGCCTCGGTGACCATGCCGTGGAGATCCTGCACGTCACCGATTACATCCTGCAAGTACACCGACTCGCAGCAGTCCTGCTGGTGCTGCATTACGTACCGCGCACCATCAAGGCAGTGGAACACCACCTCTGAATCACCCTCGCGGAGATCTACCCGGATAAGGATCCGGCCCACCAAGTCCTCAATGCTTGCCATGACACGTCATCACCGTAAACGATCTTGATTACCAACGCGGCAGCCGCCGCGATCAAGATCCACGGGACTACCCGGTCGGCAACAGCGAAGAACCCACCGCGCCGACTCTTCATTTTTTACTCCTCACCAGCTGCCGCACGACGACGAACAGTGCGCCATATGGTTTGTGCGCCAGCCGTCCCTCTGGCGACGTGCGCCAGTTGTCGTCGCTGCCGTGCTGCTCGCACAGTTGGGCGTAGGCCCAGTTGTCGAGCATGGCCAGCGCGCCGAGTGCAATGGCGACGACGGCGAGGATGATGATGAA